>Ga0302326_10001617_pt1 | contig 56833 bp, 35 predicted proteins | sample Palsa_T0_3_FD_202264 | JGI IMG/M metagenome (GOLD analysis project Ga0302326, IMG submission 202264) | Peat permafrost microbial communities from Stordalen Mire near Abisko, Sweden - Palsa_T0_3 | ecosystem: Environmental > Terrestrial > Soil > Palsa > Peat permafrost | place: Sweden: Abisko...
CGGTGATGTGCTGGTCTACCTCTTGCAGCAACTCGCCCATCACCTTCCGCAGAGTCAACTCGTTCAGCGTCACCAGCGCGAACGCCGGATCGCCCTCCCGTAGCTTGATGCCATGCCGCTCGAATACCTGCGCCGCCAACACGCGAGCGTCATGGCGCTTGCCGGGCACTACTTTGAGCGGTAACTCTGGCTGGGCTCGGCTCATAGATCCAGCTCATCCAGTTGCTCGAACAGCTCGCGGCGGATGATCTGTAGCCGTTGCTTGCCGACTAACGAGAAATCCTCGGCGGCAATGGCCTCGTCAAAGGTCAACCGGCCCCGCAACATCTGCTGCACGTCGTCCTCGAAGGCGTCCGGATTGCGCTTGCGGATGAGCACGCATCCCACCAGCTTGGGCGCCAGGTCCTGCGCCAGCTTGAATTGCTCAAATGGCCGGCTGCCCTCGCGCACCTCACCGAAGAATTCGTTCAGCCAGACAATGATGGCCTACTGACTGGTCGTCTGGGCCAGGCGGGCGAGACCATTCAGGGTATCGGTCATGGCTTGGCCGCCCGTCACGACGCAGTGCAAGTAGACGCGCCGGCCCTGGCTTTCCAGCAGGGGCAGGACCTCGTTCTCCAGCACGTAATTCCAGAACGGCAGAAAGGTGGAAGCGCCGGTGTCCACGATCGCGGCGCCGTCGCCGTTGAGCAATTTCTCGATCAGAGGATCGAAGCCCTTCTGGTTGATGACCCCGCTTTGAATCAGATCTCCGATGTGTTCGACGTCCAAGGCTTTGTATTGCGCCAGGGTCGCGTTACCGGGATCTGTGTCGAAACACCGAACCGTCCATTGTCGGGCGAGGCAGTATTGGGCCAGAATGGCCGCCACGTAGCTCTTGCCAACGCCGCCCTTGGCCTGCAACACGACGTGTACATTGGGTCTATGGCCGTTGTTTTCTTTTGGCATTGTTTTTTTTGATTCTTAACTTGCAGCGCTGCGCTCTATCGGCTACCCCGGTTTCAAAGGTATTGATCCCACCACCGCAGCCGGTTGTGCTTGTGCGCCCCGAACAATAAATCGGTTTGATGTTAAAATGTTCTCACGGCAATGGAACAAGCGCCACAGGAATTAGACTGGGTAACGGTTCAGGGCGGAATGCACGATCCACTCGATGTTCAAACGGCTCCGCCGTGAGATGGAAGTCGATGTGGCGATGCGAAATAAATCCCTAAAAGAATCCCAGCATGGCAACGGTGTTGCGTTTTCAGTGAAGGATGGCGATGATGAATCGTTCGCAGTCATTCGTGAAGTTCTGGGGCTTACGGCTTCCGCTAGCTTCGTGATACTGGGGCCTTGCATAAAGGCTATGGACGCGATAGGCCGCGAGACTATCTAAGCCACAGTTGGCATGAACGATGGTGGGCGTTGCCTTCTGCGACTGTCTGAAGTCGATAATTCAGGAAAGGTAACTGGATACCAGGACATCGAGACATGGCAGTTCCGAAAGAAGACGCTAGAAAGCCTATTCTTTTGGCCTTGACCGCTAGGCCAGCAGTTCCATCAAATCCCAGACGTGATCCGCTATGCTCGCTTTCATCGCCGGGGTAATCCGCAAGGTCTTGTGCGTGCGGCAGAAGTTGTAATAGGCGAAGTGCAAGCAATACGCGCTCCACAGATTGTCCCACTTCTTACTGAAAGCGTTGGTCAAGCGCGTCATGCGGCGCATCTGCATTCTGGTCGTCAATTTCGGTGAGGATGTTCTTGAGGGCTTGCATGCTGGCTTTATCGACTGGCATATCTCCATGCTGAAACAGGCCGAAACGAAAAGCAAGCGATAGCTGTTTTGGCTTCAACGCACCTTTCAGGCACTACCAGAGCATTTGACCAACCCAACCGCCCGGTCTATCCTCAAAGTGTGATGCCTCGCCTCCGCCGCTCAGCCTCGTTATATGCCCTGCTTCTCAGCACCATCTCGATCGTCCACGCACAAGTGCCCCCTCCGATAGATGCAACTGCTCTGGTGGAGAAGATCCAGGGCGAACTTTCGGCGCCGTTCCCTCCCGATGAAGGCAAGCCCGGCGCCAACGTTCCGCATGGCGAATTCCTCCAAGGCGCCATCGCCGATTCGACAATCTATCCAGGCACCGAAAACGGGTTTCAGGTTTACGTGCCCGCCCAGTACGATCCCGCCAGACCCGCCTGCCTCCTGGTCAAGCTCGACGGCCTGGGTGAGTTTGAGGGCACCGTGCTGGACAATCTCATCGCCAGGCATGAAGTGCCGGTGATCATCGGCATCGGCATTTCTTCGGGAACCATCTGGAAAGATCCGGCTGGAACGCCCAAACGGGCCGCAACCCGATTCAACCGATCCTACGAGTTCGATAGCCTGAACGATCATTTTCCGGATTATGTCCTCGACGAACTGCTTCCCGCCGCAGGAAGACTGAAGACTCACGATGGCAGACCGATCCGGCTTTCCTCCGACGGCAACGACCACGCTGTTACTGGCGGCAGCACAGGCGGTATCGGCTCCTTCACGCTGGCATGGCGCCGGCCCGACCAGTTCACGCGCGTCTACTCCGTCATCGGCACGTTTGTCGCGATGCGCGGCGGCAACGAATACCCGGCGCTGATTCGAAAGACCGATCCCCGGCCGATCCGCATTTTCCTGGAAGATGGCTCGACCGACGCCTGGAACCCGCTGTTTGGTTCCTGGTACGATGCCAATCTGAATATGGAGTCGGCCCTGACTTTCGCCGGCTATGACGTGGAGCATGCGTGGGGCACGCACGGGCATGACGGCCGCCCCGGTCAGGTGATATTTCCCGATGTGATGCGCTGGCTCTGGCGTGACTATCCGGCGCCGGTCGCGAGCGGCGTGTCGCACAACAGCACGCTGGAGGAAATTACCTTGCCTGGTGAGTCATGGCGAAAAGTGCCGCAAGCCTTTCGGGGCGCAGCCGGGCTGGCCGCCGACACGGGGGGCGACGTCTACCTGAGTAACTCGCTTGCGGCGACGATTTATCGCATCAGCGGCGACGGCAAGCCGGCCGTCTTCCTCCGGCAGCAAGCCGGCATTGCCGCCGAAGCCCTTGGTCCGGACGGAACGCTATACGGCGTGGTCCCCAGCGAGAAGAAAATCGTGGCGCTCAGTCCGCAGGGCCATAGCCGGACGGCGGCTGAAGGCATCGCGGCCCGCGGTATCGTGGTCACCCATGATGGCACGATCTACGCGAGCGAGCCGGGCCCGCACAGCGACATGCCCAGCCGCGTCTGGCAGATCGGCCGCGGTGAAAAGAAGATAGTCGATCACGGACTCGTCTCCGCCTCCGGAGTTGCACTTTCGCCCGACGGCTCTCTGTTCTACGTTGCCGAGAAGACCACGAAATGGATTTACAGCTATGTCATTCAGCCGGACGGCTCGTTCCGCGACAAGCAACCCTACTTCTGGCTGCACATGACCGACATTCCCAACGATAGCGGCGCGGAGGATCTGGCCGTCGACACGCACGGCAATCTCTATGTGGCAACCCGCATGGGCATCCAGGTCTGCGACCAGAACGGCCGCGTGCGCGCCATTCTCCCGCTGCCCACGCCATCCGGACCAGTGCGCAGCCTCTGTTTTGCCGGCGAGCATTTTGATGTTCTCTGGGTGACCGACGGAACGCAGGTTTTCTCGCGCCGGCTCAAAGTGCGTGGCTTCGCGCCGTGGGCGCCGCCAGTAGCGGTGCCGAGCACCGGTCCTGGCTGATTACTTCATCGATCCCTCAATTGTTCGAGCGCTTTGGATGCCGTCTGGCTATCCGGCTTGCGCGCAAGAAGGGCCTGCATCAGGTCTTTGGCTTTGCCGCGCTCACCCTTCTGCACCCAAAGTCTCGCCAGATTCAGGTACAACATCTCACTGTCCGGCGCTACCCGTATGCCGTATTCAAATGCGGCAATCGCATCGTTCACCCGGCCCATATTGATATACAGCACTCCCAGGTTGTTAATAGCCGAAGCATCGTCTCTGCGCGCGGCGATGGCCGACTCGAATAGACTGCGCGCCTCGTCGTTGCGGTCCTGCTTCGCCATCAGCAGGCCCAGGCCGTTGGCGGCATCTGCGTTCTTCGGGTCTAGCGCCAGCGCATGACGATAGCGTTGTTCCGCCTCTGCCGCGCGCCCCAGGCTCTCCAGCGTGTGGGCTGCATTCACCAGCGCGTAGCCGAGATCCGGCGCCAGTTCCAGCGCCTTTTGGTAACATCGCAGCGCTTCGGTGAAATTGCCAGCCTCACCTTCCACGCCTCCCAATTCGTTCCACGCCTCCGGGAGACTTGCATCCATTGCCCCAGCCGTCGCCACAGCCAGCGCCACAGCGCGTTCCAACGCCTCGCGCGCCTGCGGCAGACGTTTCGCCTCCAGATGAATCCGCCCCACCGCCAGCAACGCCTTGGCGTCGTCCTGGCTGCGCCGCAGCATCTCCTCGAAATACGGCAGCGCCTGCTCGCCATAGCCCGCCTGCAGTAGCGCGCCGCCAAGCTTGTAATAGTCGCGTGCTGGGGTACCGATGAAATAACCTCCAAAAGGAAGCCCCCGTACGTCCGGCAAGGGACCCTCGAGCGAGCGCAATTCAGCCCGGATTGTCGCGGCGTCGGGGCTCTCCGTGTAGATCTTGCGTACGCGGCCTTCGGCGTCAATCAGAAACCAGAGCGGCGTCTCTAAGTCCACCCGATAATCGAACAGGTACCGGCGGAAGATGGCGTAGGCGGCGGCCAGATCGGGCTTGGCCTGACGCAGGTCTAGCGACTCCATCGGCACAGGCAAAGAGGGCAGCGGCTCGCCGGCATGCAATACGAACAGGGCTGGACCGCGGCGCTTCTCCGGCAGCGGCACCGGTTCCCACAGCCACGCGGAGCGAAGGCGCGCCTCATTGTCGGTTCGGAACGGTACATCCGCCGGCCATTCCTTTCGCGGCGCAAGCGGCGTCAAGCGGACCTGCGCCTCCCCCTCTGTGACCTCGCACAGAAATCCGGCGGCCACCGGAGGCAGATCCTGCACCTTGCCCGAAGGCCAAAGTATCCGCACTTTTTCGGCGCGCTGGCCCGGCAGGCCGAAATGCATCCGCTTGGTGTGCTGCGAGAGAAACGCCGAGCCGGCCGCCACCCATTTCACCTGCCCATCCACCTCCACGCGCGCGCCGATCGCATCCCGGTTCGATGCTGTTCCACGCAGCGCCAAAACAACTGCATTCCTCCCCACCCCGCATGCGTTCTGGAAGATCCGAACCTGCGGCGCCAGCCGGCTCTTGAGTACGATGTCGAGATTCCCGTCGCCATCGATGTCGGTAAACGCAAACGCCCGGCTGTCCTCCGCCGCGTCGAGGCCGCTCACGCCGGAGAAATTGTAATAGCGTCCGGCCCTGCGCGCGAAGAAAAGATTCGGCTCGGGCGATGCCCAACTGTAGTCCTGCCGAATCAGTTGATTGATGGCGTTCCAGCCTTTCTCATACTCGGGCGCCGCCGTATCGCTCACCGGCGATTTGGCAACCACCTGGCGATAGAAGTAACTCATCAGGTCTGTCGTGCCGCCATTGTTCACCATGCCGCAGGCAATGTACAACTCCGGACTTCCATCGTTGTCGAAATCAAAACCATCGCACGACCAGGACCACGGGCCGATCTCGATACCTTGCGCATCGCCGGTGTAGGTGAACCTTCCGTCGCCGCTGTTGTGATAGAGCGAATTCCCCTTCACGTGCTGCCGGTAGGCTTCCCTGAGCGCTGGGTCTTTCCGAGCCGGGCCGAAGGCTGGGTCGTTGACGATCCGCTGTCCGCAGGAACTCCACATATTCGATACCAGCAGATCGGGATGCCCGTCGCCATCGTAATCCAGCCAGGCGGCACTCATGCCGGGCCCCAGATCCGTCACACCCGCTTCTTCAGCCACATCCCGGAAGTGACCGCGGTCGTTGCGGTATAGGTTCTTGCGCCCGAAATCGTTAGTCACATACAGATCGGGCCAGCCATCGCCATTGTAGTCGCACCAAGTCGCCGCAAAGCTGAACCTGTTATTGTTGTGGTCCATGCCGCTGGCGGCCGTCACGTCTTCGAAATAAGGCGGGTCGCGGTCCAGCCGGTTGCGGAACAGGAAGTTGGGTGGCCCGTTGCGCGCATCGTGGTAGGGGACCGGATAGCGGTACTGCGCTTCGTTCTGGAAGAAGATATAGCAACAGAAATATAGGTCAAGGCGGCCGTCGCGGTCGTAATCCGCCGCCGCCACGCTGGTGAACATTCCTTGCGGCGGCGAGGCGAAGCGGAATGCATCCGGCACTGATGTGAACCGGCCTTTGCCATCGTTCAACAGAAGCAGCGGCTCGACATTGCGCACCAGCACCAGGTCTTGATGCCCTGAATTTCGCAGGTCCACAAAGAGCGCGGCCGGAGTGTTGTCCAGAATGTCGAGGCCGGCTTCCTTGCCGATGTCGCGAAAATGGCCGGTTTCGTCGATCTTATACAGGCGGTTGGGTAGGCCGCCGGGCTGCAGAACATAGATTTCGTCCCGGCCATCCCCATCGATATCGGCGGCGGCGATGCCGATCTCGCCGTAAAGATCCATGCCGCAAGCCGGGTCCAGACACGCCCGCCAGTTCGGGATGCCCCGCGCGAGTTGCTCGTGAAATGAGGGCTCACCAGCGAAAGCCCCGCCTGTCACGTCCCGGAACCAGGGCTTGTCTGCGTGCGTCAGGATTTCCTCAACCGGCTCCAGTCGGGTGATCGCGCCATTGCTCCAGGAGAGTTTCCACAAGCCCACGCGGTACTCCAGACGCCCCGCGTTCCGGCTGCGCACCTCATACCGGACCAATTCGCCCGGCAGGGAATAGAAACGCGCCGCGCTGATCGACCCGAGCGACTCGCGCCATTTCCCGCAGCCCGGGGCGACCTCGCTCTTTTCGAAGAGAGCGGTCTCCACGCCCGGACCGATATTCCGGTATTCGCGCGCGGCCGGAGACATGCCGCTGCAACCAGCGGCGACCGGCAGATGACCGCTGAGTAACGCTTCACGCAGGCGAGTCTCGATTTCGATCGAGACCTTTTCGCCCGGAAACTCGTCCAGACCCGGCTCGACGAACGCCAGCGCGCTAGCGTAAGGGGGCTGCCGCCGGAACTTTACCGGGAACGGTGTGTGAGCGTGTCCCCTGGAAGCGAATAAGCCGCCGGCGGCAAGCGTGGCTAGGAACTCACGGCGCTTCAGCAATCCCCATCGTACCCAAAAAGCCTGGAGCGTTTCACTGGTCCTCTTTCAGTGACTTGAACACCTGGAATTCCCGGCGCGAGAGCTGTGCCTTCCCCTGGTCCGCGTAAAGCTGCGCGAGGCGGTAATGCGCGGCTTTCCAATCGGGTCGAAGCCGGACCGTTTCTTCGAATTCGCGTATCGCGCTGGCGGTCTGTTTTTCGTCCGAGTACAACAATCCGAGTTGAAAGTGCGCGTCGGCGAAGCCGGGACGAAGCGCTACAGCCTTCCGTAGCAGGGCCTCGACATTTTCTTCGGAACCATTCATCCCGGAAGTCAGAGTGCGCTTTCTCAGCCCGAGCGCGTAATAGTAATTTGCCGACGCATTGGTGGGGTATAACTCGGCAAAATGAGCCAGCCGCGCAGTCACTTCGCCGGATAGCTCGGGAGCGACATCGTACATCTTGCCCAGGAAGTCCAGCGCCTTCGTGTCGGCAGGGTCCAGATCCACGGCGGTGCACAAGGTTTTCACCGCTTCTAAGTAGTTGCCCGAAGAGTAGAGCGCAACTCCCAGCCCCACCTGCAGGCGAGCGGCCTGGGGGTACTTCCCGGCGGCGTATCGAAACAACGTCAAGGCTGGACGATAGGCCTGGTGACGCAGCAGATCCGTGCCCAGGTCGAATAGATTTTTCTCGGACGGGTCCATTCGGGCCGCGGTCTCATACTGCTTCGCCGCCTCGTCGATGTTGCCCCTGGCCTCTTCCACGTCGCCCAGAAGGTTGTGCAGTTCGCTCCGATCCTGGCGGGATAACATCTCTAGCACGAGTTTTCCCGCGCCGTCCGCATCCTTTGTTTCCAGACGCGCAAGCGCGAGATCGTAGCCGTTATCGTAATCTGCCGGGTTGATGCGTGCGGCCTTCTCCAGCCAGGGCAGCGCAGACTGAATCTGATGGCGGCCCAGATAGTATTCCGCCAATCGGCGGTTGGCGGTGAAGCTCTCGGGCTGGCCGGCGGCTTGGCGCAGAAGTGCAGTTTCATCCGGGGAAACCTCCGCCGAGCACAAGCATACTGCCGCCGTAATGGCCCAAAGCCCGCGCATCATTGTCGCTTCATTGTGCATCATGGACGGATCATGGAGGCACACAGAGGCGGCGCGGCCGCCATCCCATGATCCTAGAAGTAGAACTTCAACGCAAGTTGCAATTCTCGCGGGTCGTTGGGATTGTCTACCGTGGCGGTGATCTTGCCGAAGTCTACGGTATCCAGGAAATTCGTGCTGCTCGGCAGCGCGAAATTCGGAGTGTTGGTCAGGTTGAAGGCCTCGATGCGAAACTCGAATCGCTTCCGCTCCGTAATGGGAAAGGCCTTGAACAACGAGAAGTCAAGTCGGTGGAATCCCGGACCTGAAACCTGCGTATTGCCGCCGCCCAACGGGGCATAATTTGTCTGTCCAATCTGAGTAACCACTCCGGGATTGGTAAAGGCGGCCGCATTATAGAAGTGCTCGACGCTCTGGCCGGTGTAGAGCCCCGCGCCGGTATACAGTGCGAAGCAGCCCATATCCGCCGCTGTTCCGTAGGTGCAGCCAATAGTTTGCGGCGGGCCGCTATGCAGCGTGAGTATCCAGTTGAAGCTCCAGCCGCCCAACAAACCCTGCGCCAGTTTGCTGCCGCTGCTCATGTAAGTGCGGCCGCGGCCGATCGGCAGGTCATAGGTGCCGCTGGCGACGAAGGAGTGCCGGATGTCGAATGGCGCCAAACCCCAGTCGCCCTGGATGCCGAATCCCGGCAGATCCGGGGCGCGGAACCCGCCCACGCCGCCGCCACTGAGCAGGTCACCGGCATCGGTCAAAGTCTTCGAGAACGTATAGGCAACCAGGAAGTTGAGTCCCTTGGAGAAACGGTGCTCCAGCTTGGTCTGCAAGGAGTGATAGTCGGCTGTGCCGATGGTATCGTCGTAAGACGCTCCGGGAGCGAAATCCGGGAACGGGATATATGGAATATAATTGGTGCCCGGCGGCAACAACTCACTCGGGTTATTCGTACCTACGAACGTCTCCAGGTGCCGGCTCAGCGACGCCACATACCCGGCTTCGAGGGAAGTCGACTGAGATAGCTGGTACTGCAGCGTTAGATTGTAGCTTTCGACGTACGGAGTCTTGTAGTTCAGTTGGATGCCGCGCAGGTACAGACCTGATGCATTAACCAGGGTCGGATTAAGGGGAATGCCGGCCAGAGAATTCTCCAGCGTGGCATTTTGTCCATTGGGTAATACGACCGGCACTTGCGACGTCGGCGCGGAGTAGGAGAAGCTGTACTGGAACGGGTAATTGTAGCCCAAGCTTGGGTATCCGCCGCGATTTTCGAATGCGCCGTAGAAGATACCGTACCCGCCCCGCACCACCAGGTGCGAGGCAGCCTGGTACGCAAAGCCGAAGCGCGGGGCAAAGTTGGTGTCTTGCACGTTGGAGAGGCCGTTGCCGCCATGGGCGTTGCTATAGACTAACTTAATGCCGTCTTGTTGCAGCAGTTGAATGAAACTCGCGGACAATGCCGGATTGTTTTGCCGGTTGCTTGGGATGATATACTCCGCCCCGGAAAACGGATTTCCGGGAACGAAATTAGCTTGCGCTCCATACTTTTCCCCGGTGGGCGTGAAATAGTCCCAGCGCAATCCCAGGTTCAACGTCAGCTTCTGTGTAACCTTCCAGTCATCCTGTACGAAAGCGCCCCTATATGCGCGGTCGGCGGCTACACCCCCGAAATTCGATAGAGACACGTTGTCCGGCCCGCCCACGCCGCCCGATGGAGCCAGCAGGAACTGAGCCCGCCCCGTGCTGCTGTCGCCGACGTTGGGAATCGACGTGTACTCTCCGCCGAAATCGTATGCGCCGCGAGAAAAAGGTGGCGCTTCCCAGGGAAACCCTACCTGCTGTATCTCCGCCCCCGCCTTGAACGTGTGCTTCCCGTAGATCTTGGTCAGGTTCTCCGTGAACTGGACTGTGTTGCTATAGCGATCGCTGACCAACCACTCGGCCGAACCAAGCTGGCTCAGGCCGCCGATTCCCAGGTAAGGCAGCCCCCCGTTACCCGGAGTCTGCAGAACACCTTCAATACCGAACTCTCCCGGTATGTTGCTGGTATCGTCGCCGTACGGCTGCACGCGCGATGTATGTTCGCGGTTGAAGCCCACCCTCGCTTCGTTAATCAGCGTGGGGCCGAATGAGTGCGTGTAACTGAGAGCGGCTCCCATGGTATTGAATATCTGGTCGCCATCGTTAAAACCGCCGCCGTCCGCAAAGCCAGTGAAAGGTCCGGGGATGAATTGAGGATTGTGTGACCAGCTATAGCGGGCAAACACCTGATCGTGCTCGGAGAAGTACTGGTCCAGGCGGCCGTCCACCGCGTTGACATCGTTCGACGACGAGCGGTTCACGTTGAAGTTGTTGTATAGCCCGGCCTGTGTGGGTGCCGGAAACAACTCAAGTAGCTTCACGGAATTGGGGTCCAGCCGGCTGGCCGGAATGATATTGCCGGGGAAAGCCTGGCGGATCTCCTGGCCTCCGCCGACGCTGGTGGTGGTGTTGGGGTCGAAGATCGTTCCAATGGGATAGCTCTTCCCGGATGCATCGGTTAGCTGGCCGCTTTGCAATGCGATCATGTCGGAGAAATTCGTGTATCCGCTGGCGATCTCGGCCTGGGTAGGCACGGTGGCCGTCTGGGGCACAGCCTGGCGGATGCGGGTTCCCTCGTAGTCGGCGAAAAAGAAGGTCTTGTTCTTGCGGATCGGCCCGCCAACTGTCGCGCCGAACTGATTCTGGCGGAAGGCGCCCTTTTCCGATCCGGTAGCATTCTGGAAGAAGTCGGCCGAATCCAGCGCATCATTGCGGAGGAACTCCCAGAGGCTGCCATGAAACTCGTTGGTTCCGGACTTCAAACTGGCGTTCAAAACAGCTCCGCCGGCGCGTCCGAACTCGGCGCTGAAGTTGTTGGTCTGCAGCTTGAACTCCGCCAGGGCATCGATGGGCGGCTTCAGCACGTAGGCCGCGCCGCTAAGGAAGTCAACGCTGTTGCTGTTGTTGTCGATGCCGTCAAGCAGGTAGTTATTCTGATCTGCGCGCGTTCCATTGGCTTCGAACCACCCGTTGGCGTTCAACCCTCTGCCCTCCGGCTGCCCCGCATTCACGCCCGTCGTCAGCCGTGCCAGAAAGGTGTAATTGCGGCCGTTGAGGGGCAGGTCGTTCACGGATTGGCTACCTACTACCTGACCGACAGAGCCGTTTTCCGTTTGCAGGATCGGCGCCTCTCCGGTCACATCGACCGTGGTAGTCACCTCGCCAGGCGCGAGGTTGAAATCCACAACGAGTTGCTGCTGTATATCGAGTCCCTGACCGATCTTGCGTTGTTTCTTGAAGCCTGCCTGCTCCACCTCCACGGTATAGGTTCCTATTCGCAGCGGGGTGAAGACGTAGGTGCCCGCGCCGGACGTGTTCGCGGACTCGGTGAACGACGTTCCTTCGTTCGATACCGTGACCTTGGCGCCGGGAACCACGGCGCCGCTGGAATCGCGGACCGTCCCCAGAATTGTTCCTGTGTCAACTTGGCCTTTGATCGGCAGGACCAGACAGAAAAAACCTATCACGGGTGCCCATTGAAGTATACGAGTGCGCGACATAGCGTCCCTTACCTCCCTTGCAGCGATGCGACCTAGAGACGGGCAGGTAGACAAGCCAGCCCCCTGGTGCTTGGGCAAAACGTATCACACGCAAACCGGCTCTGTCAACGTACACGGCTGTAAATCGTTCAGCAGAACCATAAACTCTTGATAATATGGCTTAAAACCTTTGGGTAAAATATAGTGAACGTACACGTTGTCTTCCACCCCGGTGCTTCCGTGAAGCGCTACGCCACTGTCTGTGGAAAAAAACGACGATTGACGCTAAGATAGCCAGGAAGTTGCATGACGAAAACCAACCCCCCGCTGCGAGTCCCTCCGGATTTTAAGCCAATCGGCATAAAAGAGATAGCCAAGAAACTGGGCGTTTCGATCGGAACCGTGGACCGCGCTCTCCATCAGCGTCCCGGCATTAACCCGATGACGCGGGCCAAGGTTCTGAAGATGGCGCAGACCATGGGCTACCGCCCCAATCTGGCGGCGCGGTTCCTGAAATCCCGGCGTCAGTTGCAGATTTCCATTCAACTACCCTCCGCGATCGCCACGTTTTTCGACGAGCTTCGCGCAGGAATCCGGGAAGCGGCTGCGCCGTTTGTGCCCGCCGTTCGCATCGATTTCCGCTCTTATCCGCATTTGGGAGAAGGCGACATCGAGGTATTCAACGAAGCCTTGGAGCGCGGGGCCCAGGGCATGATTATCGCGCCGGGTGAGCCGGCCGCTATGAAGCCCCTCATTCGCAAAGCAGCCCGCCGGAACATTCCCGTTGTCTGCGTAGCTACGGATGCCCCTGGCACTGAACGGCTGACCGCCGTCACTGCCTGTCCCCAAACCAGCGGGGCGATTGTCGGAGAATTGCTTTGTCACATCCTGTGCCGTCCGGCCAAAGTGGCGGTAGTAACGGGCAGTCTCACAACCGAGGATCATGCGGACAAACTCGAGGGATTCCGTTCGAGCATCCGGACGTGCGGCGGGGATCTGGATGTCGCCAAAATCGTCGAAGCTCACGACGACGAGCGGCTGGCATACGCCGGAACCAAGGCGCTTCTGGCAGAGAACCGCGAGATAGGCGGAGTCTATGTGAGCACCGCCAACTCGCTTCCGGTTGTGCAGGCGATCGAGGAATCCGGGTTAGCCGGCAAAATCGTGGTGATCGCTACCGACCTCTTTCCTGCTCTGGTTCCCCTGATCCGGTCGGGACGCATTCTAGCCACTATGCATCAGCGGCCCCAGACGCAAGGCCGCCTGGCTTTCCAGGCGCTTTATCAATTCCTGGTGGAGGGCCAATGCCCCGTTCCGCGGATCCGGGTTGCACCGCACATCGTGATGAATAGCAATTTGGACTTGTTCCTGGAGCATATGACCCTTGACGATGCGGAAGACCAGGACGATGTTCCCGACGAGCCCATCTGGGCCGGCCACTCCCCGGCCCTCGGCTGACCGCGCGTTGCGCTGCTAACAGCAAATCCGTATTGACAGGAGCATGGAGGGTGTGGTGATCTGATATTTTCCGTTAACGTACACACATGCCTACCCGACGAGAGCTTCTGACACTGGGCGTGATGGCACCCATTGCCAAGACCTTGGCGGCGTCCAGCAGTCAGTCGCCGCCTGTGGCATCCCCGGGTGGCGAGCGTATTTCGCTAAACGGGACTTGGTCTTTCCGGCTCGACCCCCGGAACGTAGGAGAGTCCCAGGGCTGGCATCAGCCAGCCGAGGCCCAGTCAAAAGCTAGGGAAGGTTGGCGCGTGGTGAACGTGCCGCACACCTGGCAGATCGAGCCGGAGCACACCGATTACATGGGAGTAGGATGGTACCGCCGTACCTTTGCGGCGCCCCAGGCATGGTCGGACCGCGCCGTTCGGGTGGAATTCGAAGCCGTCTTCCACACCGCCACGGTTTGGTTGAACGGCGTGGAAATAGGACGGCACGTTGGCAAAGGATATACCGCGTTCGTTCTCGATCTGGGACCGCGCCTGCGCTTGGGCGCGGAAAACACCTTGGTGGTCCGGGCGGACAACTCCTTCAGCGAATCCATGCTGCCGCGCGGCCGTTCCAGTGATTGGGCCCACGACGGCGGAATCTACCGGCCAGTCCACCTGCTAGTGTCGCCGCTCACCTTTATCGAGCGCATCTGGCTGGACTCCGAGCCGGACCTTGTCTCTGGCAACGCGGCCGCCCAGGTCTCCGCGGTGGTTCGCAACATCTCCCCGGCTTCCTGGGAAGGACGTATCGGGTTTCAGGTGGCCGAAGACGACGCCGCGTTGGTAGTATCCGCGCAGGCTACCACGGCTATCAAGGTTGGGCCCGGGGAGCGCCAGACGGTTACTTTTCCACCCGCGGACATCCAGCACGCCAGGCTCTGGCACTTCGATTATCCGAACCTGTACCGGCTCACCGTTGCGCTATCGAACGGGCATTCCTGCGAAACCACATTCGGGATCCGCAAAATCGAGGCGCGCAACAACGGCTTCTATCTGAATGGCGAGCGTGTGCGCCTGATGGGCGCCGAACGCATGGCCGGCAGCAATCCCGAGTTTGGAATGGCGGAACCCGCCGCTTGGATCTCACACGACCATGCCGATCTCAAGGACTTGAATTGCGTGTACACCCGCGTGCACTGGCAACAGGATTGGCGCGTTCTGGATTGGTGCGACCGCCACGGAATCCTGATCCAAACCGAAGTCCCGACGTGGGGCGGGGCTACGTTCAAAGACATGGGGCCGGAGCCTTCGCCGGATATCATGAACAACGGTCTCGAGCAGCTTCGCGAAATGATCGAACGCGACCGCAATCATCCATCCATCTTCTCCTGGGGTGTGTGCAACGAGATTGACGGGCAGAATCCACCGGCGCACGCGTTCGCCAAGCGGATGTTCGAAGAGGCCAAGCGCCAGGACCCTCACCGGCTGGTTTCGTACGCCTCCAACTCCCTGCAGAAGACTCCGGAGAAGGATGCGGCCGGCCTCATGGACTACATCATGTGGAACGAGTATTACGAGAGCTGGTACGGCGGAACGCCAGCCGATGTCGCCCGCAATCTGGACGAGATTCATCGCGTCTTTCCCGGCAAGGCCATCGTGATCTCCGAGTACGGCTACTGCGCGTGTACGGCCGAGCGTCCCGAGGGCGACGCCCGGCGCATCGAGGTTTTGCGCGCGCACGATCAAGTGTTTCGCGAACGGGACTACGTTGCCGGGTTGATTTTCTTCGACTATAACGATTACCGGACACACATCGGCGACCGGGGCACCGGCGTGATGAAGCAGCGGGTTCACGGCGTGGTGGATTTGTACGGCGCAAAGAAGCCCTCCTGGGAGGTGCTGCGGCGCGAATCGTCACCGGTTGAATCGCTGCGCGTGGCCGGGACACCCGCCGTTCTGAGCCTGACCGTCACTGCCCGCAATGCCGTTCCCGCTTATCGCCTGCGCGGGTATCAAATCCGGGGCGTCGCTTACGGCTTCGGCCAGATACCGGTGGAACGTATCACTACACCGCTCGGGACCATCGCCCCCGGCGAATCTGCGCATGCCGAACTGCGCTTCACGCAACCGGGAATCTCGCGCATCCAGGTGGATATCATGCGTCCCACCGGATTCTCCTCCTGGACGGAAACATGGCAGTACTGAATTCGTCCAGCGTGCGCGCGTGGGAGGAATCCGTCACGATTCCCACTTACCCCGTCCCTCCGCCCGACCGCAATCCCATGTTTCTCGACAAGCGCGTTTACCAGGGCAGCAGCGGAAAGGTCTACCCCAACGCGTTTACCGACCGGCTCTCGGACCAGAGAGTGGACCAACGCTACCGGGGCGTCTTCCTCGAGAATGAATACATTCGCCTGATGATGTTGCCGGAGATCGGCGGCCGGATCCACATAGGGCAGGACAAGACCAACGGCTACGATTTCTTCTACCGCCAGGACGCGATCAAACCCGCGCTGGTGGGCCTGCTGGGTCCGTGGATCTCCGGTGGCGTGGAGTTCAACTGGCCCCAGCACCATCGCCCATCCACATACATGCCGGTCGAGCACCTGATCGAGGAGCACGCCGACGGCAGCCGTACGGTATGGCTCGGCGAGCACGAGCCGATGAATCGCATGAAGGGCATGGTCGGCATCTGCCTGCATCCGGGTAAAGCGTTCGTGGAAGCCAAAGTGCGGCTGTATAATCGCACGCCGTTCGTCCAAACGTTTCTCTGGTGGGCCAATGTGGGGATCCGCGTTCACGATCAATACCAGGCGTTCTTTCCGCCCGATGTCACGTTCGTGGCCGATCATGCCCGGCGCGCCATGTCGCGGTTCCCTGTGGCACGCAATTCCTACTACGGTGTCGATTACTCCGCGGGCGTCGACATCGCCTGGTACAAGAACATCCCTGTGCCGACCTCGTATATGGTCACCAGGTCCGATTTCGATTTCTTCGGCGGATACGATCATGCCCGGCGTGCCGGTATGGTCCACGTCGCAAACCATTACATCGCGCCTGGAAAAAAGCTGTGGACCTGGGGTAATGCCGAGTTCGGTTATGCGTGGGATCGCGAGCTGACCGATTCCGGAGGGCCGTACATCGAACTGATGGCGGGTGTCTACACCGATAATCAGCCTGACTTCTCCTGGTTGCAGCCGTTCGAGACACGGACTTTCAGCCAGTTCTGGTACCCCATCCAGGAGATCGGGCCGGTGAAGAATGCCAACCAGCGGATCGCCGTGAACCTCGAACCGGCCAGCGGTGGATACCGCGTCGGAGTCTGCGTCACGGAGGCGCTCGACGATATCACGGTGTTGCTATCCATACAAGGGAATGCGGTCTTCGAACGGTCCGTGCGCATCGAGCCAGGCAAACCTTTCGTCGCCGTGGTACCGCTGGCGCGAGCGCCGTCTGAGGCCGATCTTCTGCTCCGCGTGATAGACAGCCGCGGCCATGAGCTCATCCATTATCGTCCGATCGTGCATACAGAAACCGAACTGCCGGCGCCCGCCGCCGAGCCGCGCGATCCGGAACACATCGAGACCACCGAGGAACTATACCTTACCGGACTGCACCTGGAACAGTACAGGCACGCCACGCGCTATCCCGAGCTCTATTGGACCCAGGCGCTAAGCCGCGATCCGGAGGATGTCCGGTGCAACAACGCGATGGGGCGGCTGCTGCTGCGCCGTGGTTCGTTCCGCCAGGCGGAGGCGCACTTCCGGCAGGCTCTCCTGCGTCTGACCAGGCGCAATGCAAACCCTTACGACGGCGAGCCCTGGTATAACCTGGGCGTCGCGCTGCAGTATCAGGACAGGCTCGCCGACGCGCGCGGGGCTTTCTACAAAGCGGCATGGAACTACGCCTGGCAGTCGCCCTCTTACCACGCGCTGGCTACGATCGACTGCCGCGAAGGAAACCTTGCGTCCGCTCTGGAACATCTGGACATGGCGCTGCGCACGAATGCCGATAGCCTGAAGACGCGCGACCTGCGGACCGCGGTGCTTCGTCTGCTGGGCCGCACCGGCGAAGCGGCCGAGTCGGCGCGACAGACACTGGCCGTCGACCCGCTCGATTTGCAGGCACGCAATGAACTGGCTGTCCTCATGCCGGCTAGCGAAGCTGAATTCTTCGGCATCGTGAACGGTGCCGCCGAGACCTGCCTGGATGTGGCCTTCGATTACGCCGACGCCGGTCTTTGGGACGACGCGGAAAATCTGATCGAGCGTTTTCTGGCACATTCCGGCGCCAGGACGATCCCGCACCCGATGCTCCGTTATGCAACCGGCTGGTTCGCCGAAAGCCGCGGCGATCCGGCCAAGGCTGCGCGTTGGTATCGGGCGGGCAGGGAGGCGCCTCCCGACTACTGCTTTCCGTCCCGGCTGGAGGAGATGATCGTGCTGGAAGCGGCTTTGCGCCATGACGCCGGCGATGCCCGCGCCCATTACTATCTGGGGGATTTGCTCTACGACAAACACCGGCGCGAAGAAGCCGTCGAGCATTGGGAGCAGGCCTGCCGCCTGGATCCATTGTTCTCCATTCCCTGGCGCAATCTCGGGATCGCTTACTACAACGTCCGCCGGCAGCCAGGTCGTGCGCTCGAATGCTACGAAAAGGCGTGCCGCGCAGACCCTTCGGATGCGCGCCTGCTCTATGAATTCGATCAACTGCGGAAGAGGACCGCCGCCGAACCGGGAATGCGCCTCGCGGAGCTCGAAAAGCGCAGGGACCTCGTCGACCAGCGGGACGATCTCACGATCGAGCTGATCACGCTCTACAACTTCATCGGCCAGAGTGCCGGAGCTTTGACTATTCTCCTTGCACGCAGATTCCACCCATGGGAAGGCGGTGAGGGTCTGGTCTCGGGCCAATACGTCGCGGCGCATATCCTGCTGGGTGTGGATGCGCTGGGCCGCGGCAATGCGGCGGACGCCCTCTGCCATTTCGAGTCCGCTCGCCACTATCCGCACAACCTCGGCGAAGGAAAGCATCTTCTCACCGATGAAACGCACCTCGACTACTTTAGCGGCCTGGCGCTGTCGCTCGACCGGCGTGTGGACGAAGCTAAGGGCCTTTGGCGCCGTGCCGCAAATTCCAGGAACGATACCGGCATGTTTGCGTACTACCGCGCGCTCGCGTTGCGTAGCCTCGGCGACCATGCCGCCGCCGTAGCTGTGCTGCGGCACTTGCATGACTTTGCGGAGGCGCAAATGAATGCCGAGGTCAAGATCGATTATTTTGCCACGTCCCTCCCGAATTTCCTCCTGTTCGAGGACGATCCGCGGAAGCGCAATCGCATCGAGTGCCTGTTCCTTCGCGGTCTTGCCAACCTTGGTCTTGACCGGCAGGCGGAAGCTTTGGCGGATCTTGGGCAGGTGCTGGCCGTGGACCGCACCCATCTCTTTGCCCGATTGGAACTGGATCGCATGACCCGCTCCGTCGAAGAGACCACACCGGCGCCATGAAACACAAAAGCGTCTCGACACCAATTCGCGAGCGGCTCAGAGGCCCCATCGGTGTGTGGATTGTCTGCGCGACATTACTGCTGATGTGCTTCGCGCTTACGGGCTTTCAGCCCCAGGAAATAGTCATCCGCATCGACGCAGGCGGTTCCGGGAGGGTTTACGAAGGGTTCGGCGCCGTCAGCGCCGGCGCCTCATCGAGACTTCTGATCGACTATCCGGAACCTTACCGCAGCCAGATTCTCGACTACCTCTTCAAGCCTCATTACGGCGCATCGCTGGCACACCTTAAAGTGGAAATCGGCGGCGACACGAATTCAACCGATGGCTCCGAGCCCAGCCACATGCACACCCGCAGCGATCTGAATTTCCAGCGCGGTTATGAGTGGTGGCTCATGCAAGAGGCCCGGAAGCGAAACCCGAACATCATTCTCGATAGCCTCGCCTGGGGCGCTCCCGGGTGGATCGGAGGCGGCAAATACTACTCGCAAGACATGGCGGATTATGTGGTGAAGTTCATTCAGGGCGCCAGGAACGTATACGGCCTCGACATCGCCCTCACGGGAATCTGGAACGAAAAGCCCTACGATGCGGAGTGGATTAAGCTGCTGCGCCGGACCCTGGATGCGAACGGCCTCAACGCCACAAAAATCGTTGCAGCCGACCTCTATCAACCGGAGCAACAATGGGATATTATCAAGAGATTTGCCGGCGACCCGGCCCTCTCCGCGGCCGTCTATGCAGTCGGCGTACATTACGCGCGCACCAAGGGTAAAGTGAACACTCCCCAGTTTGCAAAAGACAGCGGCAAGCGGCTGTGGTCCACCGAGGATCAGCCGGAGTTCGGCCCAGGTGGGTCGATTGCCAAGCGCGATTGGGAGCCGGGCGGCAAGAGCCTGGCGCAAATCTATAACCGGAATTACATCGACGGCCGCATGACTAAGACCGAGATCTGGAGCCCTGTCACCTCTTACTACGATAATCTCGCGGCGCCCAACTCCGGTCTTATGTACGCGAATACGCCGTGGTCCGGCCACTATGACGCGCAGTCTACCATCTGGGTGACGGCCCACACCACCCAGTTTGCGGAGCCCGGCTGGCACTATATTGACGGAGCCTGCGGCTATCTGGCGGGGAAGGGAAGTTATGTGACTCTAAAGTCTCCTTCGGGGGACTATAGTGTGGTGGTCGAAACCATTGGCGCCGCATCGTCCCAGCATGTTCGTTTCGAGTTGACCGGCGCGCTCTCGGCTGGCCCGGTTCATGTCTGGCGGTCGAACGGCAAGACCATGTTCGAACGGCTGCCCGACAGTACTTCCGTGAAAGGATCGTTGAAAGGATCATTTACTGTGGTGCTCGATCCCGATGCGCTCTATACCTTGTCCACCACCACAGGGCAGGCGCAGGGGACCGCCGTTCCTCCTGCCGCGCAGTCTTTCCCATTCCCATACCAGGATGACTTCGAAAAGACACCCATCGGCGGTACGCCAAGGTATCTGGCTGACCAGGACGGCGCGTTTGAGGCACAGCCTTGCACCGGGCGAAAAGGCCGCTGCCTGGCGCAAGTGATTACTACGCGGCCGATCTCCTGGGGCATCTCGCCGAATCCGTTTACTTATTTGGGAGATGCGCATTGGACTGACTATACCGTAGGCGTGGATGCGATGCTGCCCGGCGACGGACAAGTGGCCTTGGTAGGCCGGATCGATTCCGCGGATTTCTTCCAGGACGGCAAGGCGCTCTGGCCGAACGGTTACGTGCTGGCGGTGAGCCACAACGGCAATTGGCAGTTACTCGGCACGAAGTTCAAAGCCGACGCAAAGCGGCTCGCCTCCGGCACGGCGACCTTTCCTGGCGGTGTCTGGCATCGCTTGGCCATGACATTCCGTGGCTCCGCGATTTCCGCTTTCCTCGACGGCAAACAGCTCGCGCAGGTTAGCGACGCCACTCACCAGAGTGGGATGGCCGGCATGGGCACGGGATGGAACCTGGCTTCATTCGATAACTTCTCGATTACGGCTCCTCGATGACAATAAGGGAACGGTGATGGACCGGTCGAGCTACGCGGCTACCTACAACTTCCGGTACATTTGGTTCATCTCAATCGCGGCTGCCATGGGAGGGCTGCTGTTCGGTTACGACTGGGTCGTGATCGGAGGCGCAAAGCCGTTCTACGAAACGTTTTTCCATCTGCGCTCGCCGGCCCTGGTGGCATGGGCAATGAGCAGCGCGCTGATCGGCTGTCTGTTCGGCGCGCTGGCTTCCGGCATACTAAGCGACAAGTTCGGAAGGAAGCGTCTGCTTCTCCTTTCCGCGTTTCTGTTCACCGTCAGCTCGATCGGGACCGGAACAGCGGGCACTTTCGTGGTGTTCCTCGCCTGGCGAATATCGGGCGGCGTGGCGATTGGCATGGCCTCGAACCTTTCTCCCATGTACATCGCGGAGGTCGCGCCGGAAGGCATTCGCGGGCGGCTGGTCTCCATGAACCAGCTCACTATCGTGATCGGTCTGCTCACCGCGCAAGTAGTGAACTGGCTGATCGCACGGCCCGTGCCGGCTGGTGCCACGGCGGCCGAAATCCTGCAATCGTGGAACGGCCAACAGGGATGGCGCTGGATGTTTGGCGCGACCGCTGTTCCGTCTATGCTGTTCCTGATGGCCATGTTCTTCGTGCCGGAAAGCCCTCGCTGGCTGGCCAAGAACGGGCAGCGGGAGCGAGCCCGGGCGGTCCTGGAACGGATCGGAGGAAAGCTGTTCGCGGGCCGCGAGTTGGCCGAAGTCGAGGCGAGTCTCGCCCACGAGATCGGCCGCGTGGATTTCAGCGACCTTCTGGAACCCAGGCTGATGCGGATTCTCGCTCTTGGTATTTTTCTCGCCGTTCTTCAACAGTGGTGCGGCATCAATGTCGTATTCAACTATGCGCAGGAGGTGTTTGCCGCCGCGGGCTACCAGGTTTCAGACATTCTCTTTAATATCGTAGTGACTGGCGCCACCACCTTCGTCTTCACCTTCATTGCCATATACACGGTAGACCGGCTGGGGCGCCGGCCGTTAATGCTGACCGGCGCGGCTGGCCTGGCCGTCACCTACTCTCTACTCGGTCTCACTTACCATTATTCTCTCCGCGGATGGCCCGTGCTCGCCTTGGTGGTGATAGCCGTAGCCTGTTACTCGTTTTCCCTCGCTCCGATTACGTGGGTGGTTCTCTCCGAAATCTTCCCGAACCGCATCCGGGGAGCTGCCATGGCCCTCGCCGTGTTCTCGCTTTGGGCTGCCTGCTTCGTGCTTACTTACACCTTCCCGTTCCTGAATCGAGGCCTCGGCCCGGCCGGCACTTTCTGGCTCTATTGCGGCGTTTGTCTCTGCGGGTTTGCCGTTATTTACTGGCGGCTGCCGGAGACCAAGGGAAAGACCCTTGAGCAGATTGAGCGTGAGTTGGTCGGTGTGCGCTCGTGAAGCTCAAGCGCGGCGAGTTGCTATGATGGCGGCTGGACCCTTTGTATCGCTCCATGATCGGCGAAATCCTCGACGCCAAATACCGCATCGACAAGCAACTCGGCGCGGGCGGAATGGGCAATGTGTACCTGGCCACGCATCTGGGCACGACTCGCGTCGTGGCGGTGAAAGTGATCGCTCCCCGATGGGCGGCGGAACCGCAGTTTCTCGCCCGCTTCCAGCGTGAAGCACAGGCATGCGGCCGGCTGCGCCATCCGAACATCGTCAATGTCACAGATTTCGGAATCGCCAGAGCGTCGGGCGGCGACATGCCCTACCTGGTGATGGAATTCCTCGACGGCCAGACGCTTTCGGATTTCCAAAAAGCCAATCCGCGGATCGCGCTGCCGCTGATCGCCGATCTTCTGGACCAGATTGGACTGGCCCTGACGGAGGCCCACCGGCAAGGGATCGTCCATCGCGATCTGAAGCCTGACAATATCTGGCTCGAACCGAACGGACGCGGCGGATACACCGTCAAAGTGCTCGACTTCGGAGTGGCCAAGATGAACTTGCTCGGCGGTTGGGCGCCCCGCGTGCAAGAGATGGCCGAGATCGGCGCTCCGGCCACCGTCGTTCCTGCGCCCGCTATTCCCGGCGACGAGTTGGAAACAGCCGTAATCGCCATCGCGCCTGCGCCTCCGTTGTCGGAAGTCCGCACGCCAGCCGAGGAGACGGAGACCGTCGCTATTGTGCAAACCCCATCCAGCCCGTCGTCTGCCTCCTTCGACAGCGGCGCCGACGCGCAAACCATGCCGGGCAGTTTGGTCGGAACCCCCGCCTATATGTCGCCGGAGCAGGCCTTGGGAAACGAAATCGATTTCCGTTCCGACATCTATAGTTTGGCCGTGGTGGCCTACTCCCTGGTTTGCGGCGTGCTGCCCTTTACCGGAAAGACCAGCGAGCTATTCGAATTTCACCGGACCGGCAGTCCCCCCGCGCCCGCCAGCGTCTGCAAGATTCCGCGCGACGTATCGGACGCGATTCTCGCCGGACTCGCGCGCAATCCTGCGGATCGCCCGGCCTCTGCCATCGCATTTACACGCCGGTTCCATAACGCAGTGGACGCTGAATTCCTCGCGCTACGGAGATCCAAAGCATTCCTGCTGCAACATCTCGCGGCGTATGCTCTTTTGATGCTACCCATCTATACGGTCGTTCTGTCGATAGCGGGCCTGCTGGTTGCGTTCAGCCGGAAACTGGTCCCGGTTGCCGTTCTACGCATGGTGCTGGTCCCGCTGGCCGCGGCGGTTCTCTTTATTTTTTCCGACAACCTGCTGCGCGCCGCCGCGGCGCTAATGGCGCTCGACGAACAAACGCGCCTGCGCAGGTTCCTGTCGTTCCGGGTCTTTTGGAAGCTGGTTCGGACGTTGCCGGTTCTGGCGGTCACGCAGGCCCGGTCTCTAGTGTTCTTCGGGCCCGGTTGGGTAGTCGGCGATTGCCTTTGGCCGGTGGTTTGCGTGGTGGAAAAGCTATCGGGCAAGGCGGCCATTCAGCGCTCTCGCGATCTGATGACCGGCTTGCGGTCCGCCGGACGCGCCCTCGCGATTCGCCATCTGGCGCTGGCGGCATTCGCCATTGCCGAGGTGGTCAAATCGATCGGCGTCCTTTGGCAGAGCGGGCGCGTCGATCAGGCGAATGTGGTCGTCACCGGAACCTGGTTCCCCGTATTTGCGCTCTATGCGGGCGCGCCCCTGTTTCTATACGACCGTACCGCTGCCAACGAAACTGGTCCGTTGCTGCAATTGGACCGCACGCCAGAGGTGCGCACCACCGCCCGGGCGTTCTCCGTCAGCTCGATGATCTGGTTAGCGGCTGGGGCGATTTACCTGATATATCAGCCCATCAAGCTATGGCTGTTCGGTGCGCGCTAGCGGGGCAGGCTGGCAGCCAGGCTGGTAGCCTGCTGCGGCCTCGCAGGCCGCGCCTTAACTATAACTAACCACCCGCCCATTCGCCGCGTCATAGGTACATGAAAAGCTGGAAGCTCGCACTGCGTTCGCTCGCCCGCCGCAAGGGATTTGCGTTTGCCGTAATGGCTATCCTGGCACTCGGAATCGGCGCCAACACAGCGGTCTTTTCGGTGGTGGACGCCGTCCTCCTGAAACCTCTTCCATTTCCCGACTCCGAACGCCTGGTAACGGTGCTCGAAGCCAGCCCTCCAAGAGTGAGCGGGAAAGCCTGATCGCGCCCGGCCGTCTCGCCGACTGGAACCGCATGAACCACACTTTCGACGGCATCGCCGCCAGCTACAGCGAAAACGTCACCGACACCAGCGGTAACGAACCCGAGCGCCTGGCGGGCCGGCGCGTTTCGCCCGGCTACTTCCGCGTCTTTGGAACCAAGCCGCTATACGGCCGCACCTTCACGGCGGAAGAAGATGTGGACGGCGGGCCCACTGCGGCCGTGATCGGCTACGCCCTCTGGACCCGGCGCTTTAGCCAATCGCCCAACGCCATCGGGTGGCGGCTCATCATCGGAGGCAAAGGCTACACCATCGTCGGTGTCATGCCCAAAGAGTTCCAAACCGCCAACATCGACGCCTGGATTCCCGCCCAAACTCCGCCTTTCCTGATGCGTATTCGCGAAGCCCGATTCTACTCCGGTGTGGGGCGCATGAAGCCCGGCGTGACTATCGCGCAGGCGCATGACGACCTGGCTCGCGTCCAGCGGCAACTGGGCGAGCAGTTTCCGCAAACGGACAAAGGCTGGTCGGCCGTCGCCCGAAGCCTGAAAGAGGCCCGCGTCGGGGAGTACCGCAAGACTCTGCTGTTCGTCTTCGGCGCGGTGGCCACGCTGCTGCTTATCGCCGTGGCCAACATCGCCGGGCTAATGCTGACGCAGTTGCAGCAGCGCGAGCGGGAGATGGCCATCCGCAGTTCCATCGGCGCCACACGGGCCCAGATCCTGGGAGCCGTAATGCGCGAGATTCTGCTGATAGCGGCCTTTGGAGTTGCCTTGGGCTGCGCCGTAGCCGCATGGATGGTGGAGGCAGCGGGAAAAGTATTTACCACGCTGCCGGCCCCCGGCGGATTCCAATTGGGCTGGCGCGCGCTGGCCTTTGCCGCGCTCGCGGGCGTCGCGGCAGCCATGTTATGCGGCTTGCTGCCGGCGCTCGAAGCCACTCGCGCGAATCTGTCCGCCATCCTGGCCCAGGCAGGACGCGGCGGCTCGGGCAGCCGTCACCAGTGGCAGCGAGGGCTGGTTACCGGACAGGTGGCGCTGACCGTGCTTCTGCTGGCCACCGCGGGACTGATGCTACGCAGCTATTACAATCTGGCGCATGTGGAATTGGGCTTCGATCCCAGTCGGACGGTTACTTTTCACATGGGCGCGGCCTGGGATGAAGACCGCACGCGCGTCGGGCAGATGCAGGAAGCGCTCCTCGACCAGCTGCAGCGAACGCCCGGCGTGGAGGCCGCCGGGTTCGCCAACTTCCTGCCCGCGTCCGGCGCCACGCTGCGTTACCAGGTGGCGATCGTGGAGACCGCCCGCACCGATGGGACCGGCAAGATAACCACCGGCGAGCGCAGCATCAGTCAGGGGTATCTGAAGGCCATGGGCGCGCCCATCCTCGCCGGAACGGATTGCCCGAACCTCCGCACGCTGGCCGTCCCGCCGCCCAAGGCCCTGGTGAACCGCCGGTTCGTAGAGTTGTTCGGCAGGGGACGCAACCTGGTCGGGCAGCACGTCCAGTTCGTGCAGGATCTGGTCACGCCGGGCGCCCAGGCGATGGAAATCGTGGGCGTTTCTGGCGACCTGCGCGAAGATGCTCTGAACGTGGCGCCGGGTCCCTATCTCTATGTCTGCATCTCGCCCGGCGGATGGCCCGATCCGGAATACGTGGTGCGGGCCAGTGGAAGTCCCGCGGCGCTCGCGCAGGCGATCCGTCCCATCGCGCGCCAAATCGATCCCACGCCTGCGATTTTCGGCATGAAAAACGTGCCCGAAGTTCTGAACGAATCGCTGGACGAGCCGCGCCTGAAGAGCCGCGTCGTCGCCGTGTTTGCGCTGGCGGCGGTGCTGCTGGCGTCCGTTGGCCTTTACAGCCTGGTGACTCTGGTGGCTACGGCGCGCACGCGGGAGATTGGGGTGCGTATGACGCTGGGCGCGGAACCGCGCCAGATCGTCTGGCAACTGGTGGCCGGTGTGGCCCGCCTGCTGGCGATCGGCGCGACGGCCGGGCTCCTGCTGACCTGGATGGCCGACCGCCTCTTGCGCTCGCTGCTGTTCGGTGTGAACGCCCTGGACTCGCTCACGCTGGCGGGCGCGGTGCTGACGCTGGCCGTGTTCGCCGCCGTGGCGACCTTCGTACCGGCGCGGCGCGCGGCGCTTATCGATCCGCTGGCCGCCATCCGGGCCGAATAGTGCAATGGAAATCGGCGCTCTAATGGGCCCCAATGGTATGATCGTTTGACAATTCCATGACCAGGCGATTGACTAGCCCACTAACCGGTTTGGGCACGAAAGCCATCATACCGTTGCTGCTTGCGGGGTTCGCTGGGAACGCTCCGGCCCAACCGGAAGCGTCCACCCAAAAGTGGGCCAACCTCATGCAGCTCGCACCGGGAGAGCATATCCGTATCGTCCTTTCGAGCGGCAGGACAATCCGAGGCAAGCTGCAAACGGTAACGTCCGAATCGCTTACAATCAACGGCGCCGCAAACCAGGAGAAGCTGTCGCGCGCGGAAATCGGAAGGGTTCAGCTCAAGGGCCAGGGGCACCGCGGGCGCAACGCGCTGATTGGGCTTGCGATCGGAGCTGGCGGCGGCCTGGCTATTGGCGCGGCGGTCGATAGTCATGACAGCCACCACACTCTCAATTTGTTCCCCAGCGCCGGTAAAGCCGTCTTTACTCCCTTGGGCGCTATTATTGGAGCGGTCGTGGGGGTCGCAATCCCCACGGGTAGGTGGCGCGAGGTCTATCGCGCGCCCTGACCGAAGCGCAAAGGGGCGAAGAAACGGGGTGGCTTCCCGTCAGAACTGAAGGCGCAATTGCAAATCGATACGCCGGTTGTCCGTGGGGGTTTGTTCGGCCGCAAATCCACCGGAGATCCCCGTGGACTGCAGGAAAAACGGGGAGCCCATCACGCCTACCGGGGCCGCATAATTCACATGGTTCAAGATGTTGCGGGCGCTGACGGAAAGCGTCAAATTGTAGCGATGCTCGGTCGTCCCGCCGCCGCCGAACGGTCCGCCCCGGCCGCCGCCCCCACCGAAACCGCCAAAGCCGCCCCCGCGCGGGCCCCCGCCACCAGGGCCGCCGCCACCGGTATTGGCGCGCGACCCGCCGCTCGATCCCGCGAATTTTGTGGTGCCGAAGCCCCACGTCCGGCTCAACCGTAAGTTCAAACTAAACTGCGCCGGGCCCGTGCCCAGGTTGCGCGGTATCAGCGCTTCACCCGACGCCGGATTCGGGTTCAAATATCCGTAAGGCGTGTCCACGATTCCCTGACCAGGTCCGCTGGCAAAAGCAGGCCGGGCATTGAGTATCCCATCGGCTATCCCGTCATACAGATAAGGTCCGCCCGTGGTGATGTTGAAAGGTGTTCCGCTGCTGGCCACCACGAATGGAGAAAGCAGAATCTTCAACGGCGCATTGATGGTGCCGAACAGGAACATCCGGTTTTCGACGTCCAGGGCCGCCCTGCTCCACTCCGCGGACAAATCGTATTGGTTCACCGGAGTCGAGGTGCCGCATCCAAACGACGAAGCGCACAAGGCGCCGTCCGTGTTGCTGTGCGCCGTGCTCCAGATGTAGGCGCCGCTCACCGTCACACGGCTTCCAACCTGCGTGTTTATCCGGGTGATCGCTTGTAGCTGCTTCAACAGGCCGGCCGATTGAAACTGGAAGATCTCTGCCTGTCCCGGCGGAGTGATCTCACTGGTAACGAATTGGTGGACCCCGCGCGTGTCCGTTAAATTGACAACGATAGTCGTCCGGCGGTTGATCTGCCGCTCAACCCCCAGTGCGGACTGGATCAGATACGGCGCGCGCAGGTTGTTGCCTGCGATAAACTGGACGCCGTTCTCCGGCGTCAGGCCCGCCAGAACGGAAGCCGGCACGCTGTCGGGATAATAAAAATTAGGATTGTTCACCAGATACGACAGCTGATTCACGCCGTTATATTCATGCGTGTACAGTTCGTCCACATTCGGATAACGGATATAGAACATGCCGAATCCGCCGCGGATCACAGTGGAGGGCGAACCTTTGGACGATGAACGGCCGGGCGCCCACGCAAACGAGAATCGGGGAGCCATATCGTGCCAGTCGTGAATGTTCGTCTGGGCTTCCCAGCGCAAGCCCGCGCTCAGGGTCAGGCTCTGTGACACGCGCCAGTCGTCCTGCGCGAATGCGCCTATGTCGAACATGGTGGAACTGATCAGCGGCTGGCCCTGGGTGATGGTGAACTGTGTGGGAGCTCCCCCATTGTCTGAAATCTGCTGGAAAGACAGCCCTTCCGCGAGCCCCAGTTGCATCACCTGGTAAGCGTTGGCGCCCGGGCACGATGTGGCTGTAGCTGTAGGGCAAGTTAAGGACTTGAACGTAAACGTGCCATTGAAGTTTGTCGGCGCGTAGTAGTTCAGGAGGTCGTTTCTGGTCCGCGCGCCGACCTTAAAGGTGTGCTTGCCGTGTGTCACGGTCAGGTAGTCTTGAAATTCGTAGTTGCTTTCCGCTTGCGTGGTGCGGTTGATGCCCGCGCCGCCGATATCGAAGGCGCCTGGAACCGTCACCTGAGGTGCATCGGACACCGCCGTCTGCGTAGTCAGATAATGGTTGAACTGAAAGCGCACTTCGTCCTCGACCGTATTGGAAAGCACCGCCGTATCGGTCACCTGGACCAGTTGTTGCAATTGAACGTAGCCATAACCGTTATCGGGAAGACTGAATTGGCCCACACCCCACAAGTTCCGGTTCAAGTCCAGATAGGAATAGCGCGCGCTCAGCGTGTTGTTGCTACTGAGCGCCAGGTCTACGCGCGGGCTGATGGTGGTGCGCTGCTGCGGAGTCGGCGTGAATCCCCTGTCGTTCACCGTCAAAAGCGGATTGGTGGGGTCGAGAATCAGCGCATTCAGAATGCCGTTGTCGTCGATCTGACGCCTCTCCACATCCAGAAAGAAGCTGGCGCGCTTGCTGATCGGCCCGCTCAGGTTGCCGCCATAAGTCTGAGAACGGAATCCCGGAAAGGGCGTGGAGGTCAGGAACGGGTTGCGCGCGTTCCATACTCCGTCGCTGATATCGTAAGATGCGGTGCCGTGAAAGTTGTCCGAGCCCGGCTTAGTGAAAATTTCGATGCGGCCGAATCCGAGCTTGTCGTATTCACTCGCAAACGGATTCTGGTTGATGCGAATCTCGCGAATGGATTCCTTCGGCGGCAGGCGGCCGCTGGAAAAACCGTCGATGAAGATCTCGCCGCCGTTGGGTCCGGCGGAGGGCCCTGCCAGCGCCTGCAGATCCTGCTGCAGATCGTCCGGATCGTCCGGTAGCGCCTGCAGATCGGCTCCTTTGAATACCAGGGCGTCCGCATTCTGCGAAGCTTGCACGCTCAACTGAGTGTTGTTCTCCTCAGTCACCGTGACTTCCTGCTTCACTTCCGCCAGCTTCATGGAAATGTCGCCGCGTGCAATTTGCGCCGTGCTCACCAGGACCGCTACGCCCCCGGTCTGCTCGAGGCCTTTGGACGCCGCCGAGACCGAGTAGGTGCCAGGCGCCACCGCGCGAAAAGTATAAACGCCATCCTGTCCAGTCTGGGCTTGCTGCGTGGTTCCATCGTCGCCGGTCAGAGTAACCGTGGCGCCTGGAATGATCGCACCTGTAGTGTCCTTCACGGTCCCGGTCACGGTGCCGCCATTCGGTGACGGCCTGGCGGGCTTGGGGGTCTGCGCCGGAGCGGACACCGCCGCCAGACTCAGTAAGGCAAACGTACAGATATGCAGTTTGGCAACCACACTGTCTTGGCGAATATTAGGAGCCTTGCGGTTACACCCACGCTCAAGACATTCCCAGCCGCTCCACCTGCACATCCTCCCTGGTCATTGCCTCCGGGCACAACTCCACGCCCAGACCCGGACCCGGCGGCAGCCCGAATTCGCCGCCGGCTGGCGGCAGTGCCTCGGTCACGATGCCGCGGTACTCATCCAGGTAATGCCGCCGCACGCTCTCCAGAATATAGAGGTTTGTCACATTCGCCGCCAGGTGCAGCGAAGCTACGTGCAACACCGGACCGCCGCAGTTGTGCGGCGCCACCGGCAGATAGTGGGTCTCGGCCATGCTGGCTATCTTCTTGGCCTCCGAGATGCCGCCGCACCAGCAGATGTCCGGCATCACGATGCGGGCCGCGCGGTTTTCCATCAGTTCGCGGAACCCGAAGCGCGTCATCAGCCGCTCGCTCAAACACAGCGGCAGACGCGTGGCGCCGGCCAGTTCGTGGTAGGCCGCCAGGTTATCCTGCGGCAGCATCTCTTCCAGCCACATGGGCGCGTACGGCTCGAGCGCCTGCGCGATCCGGACGGCCGACGGCAGGTTCCAGTAGCCGTGAAACTCCATAGCCACCTCCATCGAGTCGCCAAACGCCTCGCGAATCAGGCGTAACGGCTCGATTCCACGCCGCATCTGGTCCGCCGTGATGTATTGGCCGCCGGTTTCCTTGGCCACCGGATCGAATGGCCAGATCTTCATGGCGTGGATTCCGGACTTGGCCAGCTCGCCCGCCAGCCGCACCGGCTCGGTTAGAAAGTCGATATGGTCGTAGCACGTATTGTAAGTGCGAATGGACCCGCGCGACGCCCCGCCCAGCAACTGGTACAGCGGCAGGTTCGCCGCTTTGCCGGCCAGGTCCCAGAGTGCGATGTCCACCGCGCTGATGGCGCGCATCTCGGCCCCCGCCCAGCCGCTGAACGATACCGCCTGGAGCATGTCCGCCCACAGCCGGTCGATCTGCGACGGATCCCGCCCCAGCAGCACCGGCGCCAGCGATCGCTGCACCACGGCTTTTTCCGCTTCCGGGTGCGGATAAGTCTCGCCCAGTCCCACCAGGCCGCTATCCGTGTGGATGCGTACCCACAACCACTGGATGGGCCCGGCATGCACCGTGATGCCGCGCCGCAGGTGGATCGTTTCGACGGCCGTGATGCGCATACAATAGAAGGTATCAGCTTGTTAATCGTTATTGCGGTCGTGGCCGTCGTCGCCTTGCTCATTCTGTGGGCCCTGATTGCACAGCGCCGCTGAATCGCGATGCACCTTAACTTCGTCAGCGCATTTCTCAACGTAGCTCTGTTGTGGCTGCTCACCACGCCGCACGAATTCGCGCACGCCTGGACGGCCACCCGCCTGGGCGACGACACGCCACGCCTGCAGGGCCGCCTGACCCTCAACCCCCTGGCGCACGTCGATTGGCTGGGCACTACCATTCTGCCGGCGCTCACGTCGCTGTTCGGCGGCGGACTGATCGGCTGGGGCAAGCCGGTCTACAGCAACCCGTCCAAGCTGCGTTGGGGATTGAATGGGCTGGCGCTGGTCGCCATGGCTGGCCCGGCCAGCAACGTGATCTTCGCCTTGATTCTGGCTGCCGTAGCGCGCGCCACCGTCACTTTCGCTCCCGCACTGGCGCAGTTTGCGGCGCGCGGAGTCGATCTGAGCCTGTATCTGGCCATCTTCAACATGCTGCCCGTGCCGCCGCTCGATGGCTCCAAGCTGCTGCTTGCCGCGCGCATCCCCATGGTTGTCTATAACGAATTGGCGCGCGCCGGATTCCTCCTCCTGATCGTGGCCGTGTCGGTTTCAGACCTGGGCCGCTGGATGTCACAGTGGAGCTACGAAGGAACCGTACATATCTTTGGATTATTCCGGTAATCGCACATGGCCGAGCAAAGACGAAACAAGCAGAAAAGCAACTAATGGACTACACTGCGGAAGTATTCGACCAGGTCCAGCTGCTATTCGACGTTACCCGCTTTCATGACCATCAACTGCATTGCGTACTGAAATTCGACTCTGGGCTCGATCCCCAGGTCTTGCAGAAAGCGGTCATTTCCTCGATCCAGGCAGTTCCCATCCTCGGCACCCGCTACATCGATGGCGGAAGACCGCGCTGGACCAGCGTCGGTCCCGAAGAATTCCGCGAGGCCTTCATCGTCGCCCGCACGGAGGCGGAGTTCGAGGAGTTCGTCGTGTCTCGCATCGATGAAAGCCAGGGCCCCCAGGTCAAAGTTTGCCTCCTCGGCTCCAGCCCCTGCGCGGTCGCGCTCACCATGAACCACATGATATGCGATGCCGCGGACTTCAAGCGATACCTGTATTTTCTCTGCGAAATCTACTCGGGGCTGATAGCCGATCCGGCGTATAGGCCGGCCGGGATTGCCGGGGACAGGAGCATGCGCGGCGTGCTCCAATTCTTTGGCATGCGCGAGAAGTTCAAGTCCTTATTCTCCCAAAGCAAAGAGAATAACCGCTGCGGGGAACAGCGATTCCCCCTGAGCGGCGGCGGGGAAGTGCGGTCCTTCATCCTTACTTGCAAACTGGGGCGGCAGAGGACTGCGGCGCTCAAGGACTATGGCCGGGCCAAAGGGGCGACCCTGAACGATGCCGTGCTGGCCGCCTATTACCGTTGCCTCTCTCGGAGCCTGGCTCTCAGCCCTGGCACCGAGGTCCAGATACCGGTGATGGTGGACATGCGCCGCTACGTCGGGGAAATCGGAAGTTCCATGTCCCTCACCAATCTCACGTCAACGGTGATCACGCGGCTGGAGTACAGGTCTGATGAAGGATTCGAAGATACGCTCGGCAGAGTGAAAGCAGCCATGGACGAGAAGAAGAACAGTGACATTGGCCTGAACGGCTTCATCAAGCTCGACCTGCTATATCGGATATGCGGGAACAGGATCGCCAATCGCACGCTGAGGTCGACCCTCAAGAATCCCCTCATCTGCATGACCAACGTGGGGATCTTGGATGCGGCTCGAATCTGCTTTGGCAATTTACGCCCGCGTGACGCCTATTTATGCGGCGCCATAAAGTACAAACCGCACTTCCAGCTCGCCATAAGCTCATACGCGGGGGAGCTCACCCTTAGCGCCAATCTGTACGGAAGCGTAAGCGATCGAGATCGCATCCTCTCTTTCTTCGACGCGATTGCAGCGGAATTGCCCGATTGAGCCATCATTAGGTGCAGCTTGACATCCAAAGATCCCAGGGCCGACAATCGGACTGAGGCGCATTTGGCCACGCGCCGCCCGCCGAGTGGGTTGCACTTCTTCGGGCTGCTTCGCTAATCGTATGAGCCTCTTCTCACTGACCGGTAAGACCGCGCTGGTCGCCGGAGCAAGCCGCGGCATCGGCCTCGCGATCGCGCAGCAGCTGGCCGAGGCCGGCGCGCGCACCGTGATGGCCGCGCGGTCCATCGACAAATTGCGGGAGCATGTCCTGGCGCTCGAAGCCCGGGGTTTCGAGGCAAGCGCGCTACACCTGGATATGGCCGATTCCGACTCCATCCGCGCGGCCGCGGAGCATATCGGCACGCCCGATATCCTCGTCAACGTGGCTGGCACGAACATCCGCAAGAGCTTCCCGCAATACACGCAGGCCGACTACGACCACATCATGCGCACGAATTTGCATGGCATCGTGGAACTGACCCAGCAAATCGGCGCGCGCATGATCCAGCGCGGCGCCGGCGGCAAGATCGTCATGATCGGCAGCATAGCATCGCTGCTGGGACTGCCGTACATGTCCATATATGCCATGACCAAGGGCGCGCTGGGCCAACTGACCAAAGCGTTGGCCGCCGAGTGGGGCCGCTATAACATTCAGGTGAACTGCATCGCGCCAGGCTTCGTAGTCACGGACCTCAACCGCCACATGTGGGAACAGCCCGAATCCGTGTCGATGCGCGAATGGCTGAAGGGCGCACAGGCCAATCCGCGGCTGGGCACGCCGGACGATATCGCGCCGCTGGCCGTCTTCCTGGCTGGCCGCGGCGCCGATTACATCACCGGGCAGATTATCGCGGCGGATGGCGGTTACACCACCACGGCGGTCTGGCCGTTCAATCCGGAAGCCTGAGCATGCGCCGCCTGCTCTGGTGCTTATTTATAGCGGCGCTGCTCTCGGCGCAGCAGGCCATCGAGTTCGTCTGTCCCATGGACCGCGATGTGCGCTCCCAGACTCCCGGCAAATGTCCGCGTTGCGGCATGACCCTGGTGGCCAATTTACCCGAACCGGTCGAGTATCCGGTGGATCTACGTGTAGACCCGCCGCAGATTCCCAGCGCGCGTCCCATCACGCTGGAATTTCGCATCGCCGATCCTGAAACCGGCGCGCCCGTGAAACGCTTCGAAATCGTGCACGAGAAGCTGTTTCATCTGTTCATCGTCAGCCAGGATCTACAGTACTTCGCGCACCTGCATCCGCAACTTGGCGGCGACTCGGTTTTTCGGCTGGAGACGGCGTTGCCCAAGCCTGGCACATACCGCCTGCTTGCCGATTTCTACCCCACCGGCGGCACGCCGCAACTCGCGCCAAAGACCATCACCACGGCTGGTTACACCACGCCGCTCGAAGCCGCTATTCCACGACTTGCGCCGGATCTCTCGCCCCAGCGCGGCGAAAATATGGAGGTCGAGCTGAGACTCGAGCCACCCCAGCCGATCGCCGGCCGGAAGACCATGCTCTTCGTGCACCTGACTCCCGCGGAAGGCCTGGAACCCTACATCGGCGCATGGGCGCACTTACTCGCGGTCAGCAACGACTTAGTCGACACCATCCACGACCATCCCTTTATCGCCGACGGCGGACCGGATATGCAGTTCAATATCTTCTTCCCGCGCGAAGCCCCTTATCGGGTCTGGATCCAATTCCAACGCAAGGGAGTGGTGAACACGGTAGCCTTCACGATTCCAGTGATGGCGCTGCGATAGTTGTGGGGCAGGCGTCCACGCGTGCGGCGGGGTGGAGTTGAGGAGGGCGCGGGGTACTGGGGTGATGGTTAGATTCGATACCTGTCGAGCGGTTGGGCTGGGGAAACTCGCTCGAAACCTCGCGACAAAGTCCACGGAAAGGTGGGCGGGCAACCTGGCAGGCTGTAACGCGTGTGAAGCTTGAGCAGGCCTCGAAAGACGCCTAATCGCGGAATCCCGGCGTGATCATCGTGGCCACTCGCGTTAGGGTCACGCTCGATACCAACGTTTACGCGACAACATCGAGGTCTGTGGCTGTTGATTTTCGCCTACCTCGAATCTCACAGGAGGAGCGCACTCTGCGCCACAAGGTCTCTGAACTCCAGGCATCCATCGAAGACCGCTGGAAAAGGGTAGCAGTTCACTGTGGTGTGCCGCCCTCGGCTGGGTTGCTGAAAAGCTGCTTAACTCGTGTGCATCCGTGACTAATTAAATGGTTGATCTCCGTTATAGGGTTGATGTGCTTCTGGGCGCCGCGGGAAGACGACCCTGGGGGAATGGGGGAAGCGAGGCCGCGCGGCGGATCGAGTAGTTTTAGCTCTCCGGTTGCGGACGCTGCTTCGAAGCGACGAGTCAGCACAAATGGTAACGCAAATGACCGCTTCGCTGTTGTAGCTGTCCAGTCCTCCGATATCCAGATAATTCAGCCCGGAAGTCGTTCCGCTCGGCACGGTTACGTTCATCTGGTATCCGGCCCCGACCGGGAGTGGAGTTCCCGGCTCAATGCCAGCGTAGTCAATGGTACCTGTCACGCCGGAGAAATCGACTGACAGGTAGCTGAGGCTGGTGGCGTTGCCCAAGGAGTCCAGCGTGCCAAGGCCCGTCAGATAAACCGCCAATTCCTCACCGACCACGGCTGGGCTCGAAGCGCTGACGATCGTATTGTCGCCGTGGAAAACGGCTGGCGCGGAAGTTGTACTGTTGAATATGCCGGGTTGGGTCACCCCCACGTAGTTACTTACTGCGTTCGACGTTCCCAAACTGTTGACCACCTGAATCGAGGCGATGCCGGTGTCGATGTCCAGCGGGATGACCGCGTTGACCTGGCCGGGGCTGACGTAACGGACGGCCGTCGGAGTTCCATTCACCAGCACTTGCACGCCACCCAAGCCGGTGGGGAGAGTGGGGTCTGCCGCAGTTGTGGTTGCCAGATTGGCCCCGAAAATCGCGATGAATTCTCCGGGCACGAACTCCGCGGTGAAGGGGACGAAAGAGCCTGCGTTCACGATGCCGGTCGGATAGATGTAGGGCACGGAAGTGGTAGGCGACGTGTAGTTAGGCCCCTCCATCAGGACCTCGATCCCTAGGAATCCGGCGCTCTCATTCGCAAAGCCGATCGCGAATGTGCCGCCCGGGCCGAAGAAGTATTCGTTGTAGTAATCGGCGTACTTGCCGCCCGACACGCTTAGCGGAATCGAGTAAGTATAATCCTCGAGGAAGCTGCCGCGTGGTGGGCCCACCACGTTATCCCGCTGATGCGCCAGAATCTCCCCGTTGTTCGCATCTGTGAGGACGTCATATCCGCCGTAGGTGCTGTTGAGCCAGACACAGTCGCAACTGCCGACCTGGGAATCGTCCTGAAAGAGACCGCCTGTGTAGTACGGAATTTGCGCAGCGAAGGAACCGCTGGAGCCCTGGCGCACGCCGAGGATGAAGTCGGTATCCTCGGGATCGCCACCAAAAAAGAAATTACCATCGGGCGAGAAATAGAAGTATTTAGTGCCGGACATCAGGTTACTATCGAGATTAGCGGCCGTCGGCTCGTTACTGAATGTCACAGCCGCAGCGCCGGCGGTGACAGAATAGTTCACCCCGGAGAAAGCCGGCTGCGTCATCGCTGTGGTGTTCAACCCGAAGGCCCCGCTGAGGGCCGTGGTGGTGACTGTGCTGCTGGTGCCCGTCATAGTAAATGAGTAAGCGCGTGTGTGGATCAAGTCAAGGGTCAGCGCGGGAATGCCTACACCGATAACGGAAAATGTGCCCTGCAACGAAGGCGTCGATGTGGGCTCCGGCGCTGCAAGGAACAGGTCATTATAACCGCTGTTGTTGTCGGTCGCGCTCCCTACCACGACCTTGGACGGGGACACCAGCAAATGGATTTCATCGCCCTCGAATTGGGAGTAAACGATCCGGAGCGGTGTGGACATGTAACCGTAGCCGCTGGCGGCGATGGTATAGGTGCCGCTGCCAGTAATCGATGTGACCGTGTTTGCGGCCGCATCATCAGTCTTTGCGGTGAGAGTATAAGTTCCATTACCACCGAAGACGATATTGCCGTAAATCGCAATGGCTTCCTGAAGATCGTTGGCAGAATTATACCCACCGAGCCACATGACCTGGCGGAAGTAGTAAGTGCCATTCAGCAATCCATTTCCGCTGGTATCCCAGCTTTGCGCGGCGGCGGGCCAGGTGGCCACTATGAACAGAAGCAAAGAGCTCCAAGCGAGTCGTTTCATGTTTTGGCCAGGACTTCCATTTTAGCCTCCAGGGTCCTTTGAAATATACATCCAAAACCGTCGCTCGGGCCTTTTTATTAAAGTGTTTTAATTTGACTAGGGTCGCCCTCCATCCGAACGGCCATCCCGTCCGGTCCGGATTTACGTGTTCGCCTTTCAGTAGGGCGGCATGCGGCTCCTGTACATGGCAGTCAACCGCGACATAGAAGTTGCCGTATCGCAGCCAATCGTCGAGGAAGTCATACGAGTTCTGCGAGACAAGTTCGAGTGGGATGGTTACCGTCTGCACGATGCAGTCAGCAAATACTGGGCGCGCGACGGACGCGGGTTAGACGGGAGTTGGAGTTTGCGGTCAGAAACACTGACAAGTTTGGCCGGCTAGCGGACGCAGGATTCGAGGCGAGCCGATCAGGCAGCCTTACCGAGACCAGGATAGCAACGCTCAGATTCACCGAGGGTTTCGTGAACGCATTCAAGTCGAGAGACGCAACTCCGGGTCATTCCTGGAACAGGCACGACGGGGACGGCGTGTCTACCGTCGAAAACTGCCCGATTCGCGGTGTTTTCGCACCAGAAGAGGGCGGCGTTGAGGGTGGCCGGCCGGGTAGATTACGGCACCCGTTTGCGGGCCGCGTTCTCCAATGTTCCAGCCGGCATTAGGATTTTTGTCTCCGTTCGCGAGCTAGGAGCAACTGCGTGAACGGCGGACATGCCCGGCTTCTGGATTCGCAATCTACCTTATTGCCGGGCGAGGCGAAGATGATCTGGAAGTAATAGAATTGGCCACTGACCGTTTTTGTAAGGCAGTCTGGGAAGTTCAGACTCAGCTCGACCCTCGGTATGGTCTGAAGTCTATAGACGTTGCCGTGTTTGCCTCGTACATCTCAGACCGGCGACGCCACATATCTGCCAGATTTCGACCAGAGGCTTCGGCCCATTCGTCTGGTCGTTGGCGCCGACCGGATCTCTGGCGGCGTGCCTACTTCGAATCAGCCGCCCGACTAATCAGCATCACGCCGTCTCATACGGCATCACAATCTCCACCCGATACCGCCGCTCCCCGCTCTCCACAACCATGTCCGCCCGGTCGCCATACCGCGCCAGCAACCGCCGCTTCACGATCTGCAGTCCCAGCCCATTGCGGCGCGCCGTCGCGCCCTCCGAATCGAACGGATTCTCCACGCTGAGATGCAGCGCGTTCTCCACCCGCCATGCCTCCATGCGGACGGTCCCGCCTTCCACCATGCTGGCGATGCCGTGCTTCACAGCGTTTTCCACCAGCGGCTGCATCAGTAGCGGCGGCACCAGGCCGGCTTCGCATTCCGGCGCGATTTGCTGCTCCACCCGCAGCCGGCCGCCAAACCGCACCTGCTCCACCCCCAGATAGTTGTGCGCCAGGGACAGCTCTTCACGCAAGGGCACGCACTCGCGCTCGCCCACGCTCAAACTGCTGCGCAAAAAGTCGGACAGCCGCACGCACATCTCGCGCGCGCGCCCCGCGTCGATGCCCGCCAGCGCGCTGATCGAATTCAGGCTGTTGAACAGGAAGTGCGGGTTGATCTGCGCCTTCAGCGCCTTCAGCTCCGCGTCGCGCGCCGCCACCAGCGCCTGCATCTCGCGATTCAAAGCTTCCTTGGATTCCTCCACCGACGCCAGCGCGTAATGCATGCCCGCGGAGAGCAGATACAGCAGCACACCCATGCCGAACAGCAGCGGCGCGTGCGGCCGGAAGCGCTGGTCGACATCGTGAAACGTATCGAAGCGCGAAAGCAGCACCGCCGTGCCGCGCGCCATGGCCAGCAGCAGAATGCTGCCGCACACCGCTGCGCCGAAGTTGGTTCCCAGGATGCGCGTCATCGCGCCCGACCGCAGCGGCGTCATGCGCACCACGTACCACGGCGATAGGCACACGAAAGCGTAAACCAGGCACGCCGGCACGGCAATCGCGGCGCTAGCCTCCCAGCCCAGGTTGCCGGAAGCTTCCAGCACGTAAACCAGCAGTGCGGCCAGCGGAACCCAACCCACCAGGTAGATGGCGAGCGCCGCGCCGGAGACAAGCAGCGGGTGCATCCAGGCGCCTCAGTTCTTGATGCCCAGGCCCCCAAAAATCGTGGCGCCCCGCACGATGAGCCGCTTCGGATTGGGCACCAGCCGCGGATCGGGCTGGTGGGTCTTGTCTTCGTGGCCTCCGAAAATCCCCGCTACGTGCACGTCGACCTGCCAGGTCTCGGGCACCCGGACCTCGAATCCGCCGAAGACCGCGTTGACGCTGACCACGGCTTCGTCCGCGGACATCGTAGCATTGCGCAGATCTAGCCCGCCGCCGCCGAAGATGGCCACCAGGTCGGCCCCCTTGAAGTCGCCGCTCACCTTCCGGTTGCTGCCGCCGAATATGGAAAACATGTTGCAATCTCCTGGTTTGGCCGGTGCGCCCCAGTTCCATCGGACACCGGTCGAGCCGACGAAGCTCTTGCCTTCCAGCGCTCCCCATAGCGTCATAAAGCCGAATGCGATCAGCGCCAGCGGCCACAGGCTCCAAAGACTGACATGGTTCAGAAACGGCAAATGAACTTTGTCGGCGATCAGCACCAGCCCCACCAGCATGGTGATCGCGCCGCCCGTGCGCGCGGACGTTTGCGTGGAATCGACCACTTTGGCCAGACCGATGGCGATCAGGATTACCGGCCAATACTCCCACAGGAAGCCCACAGGCACGCCAAAATTGTCCAGCAGAAACAGCACGCCGACGGCGACGATAGCAAACCCGAAAATAAGGCCAGGACTGATGCTGCCGGTGTCCTGATCCGGCGCGGGCTGCCAGGTTCTGCGGTTGCGGGGTTCCATAATCTGCCCTCCTATTTGCAGATTACCCCGGGGAGCGCAGCTAAGTCCTGTGTTTTTCGGCAAGAACCCGCGCACAACCGGTGAGTAGCGAATTGGCAGGGCGGCCTTCAGCCGACCAGGCTCAAAACGTAAACTTCGCGGCCAACTGCACCAGCCGTGGCGCATCGGCGCTCACCACCGTCCCAAAGGCAGGGCTGCCTATCACCCCATTGACCGATCCCGCGCCGAAGAATTGAGCGTGGTTGAACGTGTTAAACGTCTCCATCCGGAATTGCAACGCTTTGGACTCCGTGAGCGGCACGGTCTTCAGCAGCGCGATATCGAAATTCGCCATCCCCGGTCCGTAGAAAAAACGGTGCGCCGCCGTGCCCATTTCGCCCAGCTCCGGCACGCTGAACAGCGATGTATTGAAATACGGTTTACCGTTCCGCGGGTTTCCGTTTAGTTCCAGCGGACCGGGCGTGTAGTTGGGCAGATCGACGCCATAGTTGTTCACGCCGTTCGGCTCGGTGCCCAGTAGTGAGGTATCTCCATTGTTAAACAAGGTAACCGGGAATCCCTCACTGAGCCGCACGATTCCGGAAAGGGACCATCCGGATGTCACCCGGTTCTTCCGCTGGAACAAACGGTCGAACGGAAGTTCGCATTGATAGCTCCCGATAAAGTTCTGCGGAATATTGAAAGACGAAGGCGCCCGGCTCAATCTGTAATTCAGAGGATTGATTTGCTCGGCCAGGCTTGACGACTGATCCATGGACTTGCTGAACGTGTAGCTTGCCAGCAATTGTCCGCGTCCGCTGGTATGCCTCAGAGTGACCTCCAGCGCATTATATGAGGAGTTCGCCATGGAGTGTTCCGTAGTCGCGCTGGAGAATGCCGAGCCGAATGGTCCCCGCGTTCCGTTATAGACCTGGCCGGTCCTGCTGACGTACGTGCCGCTCTCGCCAAATGGACCACAAGTGGGCGTGCCCGGCATCACTTCGCTGGGCTGGCTGAGGCTCAGGCACAGTGCCGGGTTGCCGGGGTTCTCCTCCAGCACCACCAGCAGCCGGTGGCCCTCAGTACCCACATAGCCAATACTGAAAACGTCGTTCTGGCTGAACTGGCGCTCAATGGTGAGTGAGTACTGTTCCGCATAAGGAGTCCTGTTCCCCGGGTCATAGGTGGCGCCAAAGGGGTCCGGTTCATAGCGGGCAAAATCGACGTTGGGGTCCGGGTGGCTCGCGGTTGTGTTCAGCGGCGGAAACGGCAGCGGATAGGGTTGTCCATTGTTTGTACCGCTGGCCGCCGTAATGTACGGCGTACTGAAGAGCGGGGGCGCCGGACTGGTGAAGGAGTAGCCATAAGGAATGTTGGCGCTGTCCACGCCGATGGACAATCCCTCAATCGCGGTGTAGAATAGGCCATATCCGGCTCGCACGCTAACTTTTCCCGGCGCTCCCAGAACCTTCGCCAGCATCCCATCGCCAAAATCCGGCGCGAACGCCAAACCCACTCGCGGAGAGAAGAGCGCATCCTGCGCCGGCGCGAGCGTATTCGGTATTCCAGGATCGCCTGGAAAGACGAGCCCCCGTGGCGCAGTTGGGAATACAATCGACTGTTCACCCAGCTTCAGGGTCTGGATCTGATTGTACTTTTCGGACCACGGGCTGATCCTGTCCCACCGGACTCCGTAGTTCAGGGTCAAGTTTTTCGCCACGCGCCAACTGTCTTGCACGTAGGCCCCGGAGTATTTGTTGCGCTCATAAATCGCCTGTCCCTGGCCCTGCGCGAAGTTACTCGGGATGCCCAGCAGGAAATCCGCAAAGTCCACGCCGGTCTCGGACCCGAAGAAAGAAAAGCTGCCGTTGTAGATAAAATCCGGGTTTACGTTGACCTGAATCGCCCGGTACTCGCCGCCCATCTTTAGCGTGTGCGTGCCGAGCACCTTCGAGAAGCCGTCCGCCACCTGATAGGTGTTGTCGATCTGCGTGAGCCCGGTGATGTTCACACCCAGGGTGAAGTTATTGAAGACCACGTTTTCCACGCCTTCGATCTTCGGATCCAGCGGCACGATGCCGAGAGTGCCGGGTCCGGTCACAAAGCCCTGCGAAGCCAGGCTCACTCCCACCCCACCCACCGGTTGACCCGTATCGTTTGCGTCCCGAATAAAGCTCACCCGGAATTCGTTTATCGCTGAACTTCCAAATGTCTTAGTATCGCCCAGTGTCATCAGTTGCGTGCGCCCCGTCGAAATCGCATTGAATCCGGGGACGTTCGCGCCAGCCTGATTCGTGGGATACGGATTGTTCAGAAAATAATTGTCGATGAAGTAATATGCCGAAAGCAGTCCCCACCTGGTGCTGCCGTCTACTCTGAAGGACCCCTTGCCGTCATTGAGGATTTCGTTGTAGGCGGATGTGGAGAAGTAGTTACCGGATGTATTCGGAGCGGGAATATACTGCAGGAGCTGGCTGGCGGGCGCCGACCAAGCCCTCTGTGGGATCTCCGCATTCGGCAGAACGCACTGGGATGGATTGGTGCAGCCGGGAGTATAGTAGGGTTCGCCCGGAGAGACGGCATAGCCCAGCTTTTGCGATAGCAGGTTGGCGAAGTTTTGACCATTGACTGACCCGGTGAGGGAGCTTGCCAGGTCCGACAAGTCGCCGGTCCGATCCTGTAACGACGGCACGGGAATCAGTCCGGTGTCCAGTCCCTCTACGCGGCGCGTTTCTTGGTAGTCGCCAAAGAAGAAGATCTTATCGTGTTTGATAGGGCCGCCCACCGTCCCGCCAAATTGGTTTTGCACGTACTTGGCGCGACCCGTCGAGAAGAAATTGCGGGAGTCGAGATCGGTATTGCGCAGGAATTCGAAAGCGCCGCCGTGTAGTTGGTTGCCGCCCGACTTGGTGACGACAATGATTTGCCCACCGCTGTAATCCCCGTATTCCGCGTCGAAGTTGCTGGTCAGTATCCGGAACTCGGCGATCGAATCCAGGTTGGGAATCACTGCGGTGCCCATGTTCACGTGCTCTTCCACGTTGCTGCCGTTCAGGGTGAAACCGTTGGCGTACTCCCGCATGCCGCTGATCGAAATGTTTCCCGGATTCAAGTCGCCCGAGGGCGCAATGGACGTATTGACGCCGGTCATAATCACTGAGTTGGGCTGAATCGTAGTGGCGGGAGCCACGCCCGGCTGCAGGGAAAGCAGGTCCGTATAGCTCCGCCCGTTTAGCGGGAACTCCCGCATCTCCTTTCCGGCGACCACTTGGCCCAACTGGCTGCTGGAGGTTTCAATGCGCGCGGCGGATGCGGCGACGGTCACGGCTTCTTTCCCCGATCCCAGCTGCATCTGTACGTCCACTTGCAGCGCGGTGTTCACATCGATGACCAGACCGGTTCGCTGGTAGGGAGCGAACCCTACCTGCTCGATGGAAATCTGGTATTCGCCGATCGCGAGGGCGGGAATCGCGTAGAAGCCTTGCGCGTTGGAGAGCACTGTTCTCTGCATCCCCGTGGCGGGATTGCGCACGGAGACAACCGTCGCGGGCATAACCGCGCTGCTTGGGTCGGTAATGGTTCCCGATATGCTTCCCTCGTCTGCACCGTACAGAGCAACCAAAGGGGAAAGCGCCGCCATGATCAGGATGATCGGAATTCGCACGATGTTTCGCCGCCGTAGCAACAACAGCACATTGGTAATACTACCAACCAGTGCTACCATTTTCAAGTACGTGTTACGTAGCCCTTTTGGATTGGCGCAGGCGCTATATTCTAATGAACGTATGACCGATCTCTGTCGAATTGGCGTAGCCATCAGCGGCGACCTCCTGGAGAAGTTCGACAAGCTCATCGCCCAGCGCGGATATACCAACCGTTCGGAAGCCTTCCGCGACCTGATCCGCAATGAACTGGTCCAGGAGACCTGGAAGTCGTCGGACGCCGAAGTCTTCGGCACGGTGACCCTGGTCTACGACCACCACGCGCGCCTGCTTCCCGAAAAGCTCACCGAGTTGCAGCATCACTATCACGCCGCCGTAGTTTCCGCCCTGCACGTCCATCTGGATCACGACAACTGTCTCGAAGTCGTGCTGGTCAAGGGCAAGGCCGGGCTGGTCGAGAAGTTGTCGAACGCGCTGATCGCGATCAAAGGCGTGAAGCACGGACGGTTCACCGTCACCACCTCCGGACACGATTTGCCATGAACCCATTTCGCATCGCACTCGCCAACATCCGTTTCCCTGCTACTCCCGAGGAGTCGGTCGTGTCAGCCGAGCAGGCCATCGCGCAAGCGGCCGTCGAGCGCGCCGGCCTCGTGTGCTTTCCGGAATGCTTCGTTCCCGGCTACCGAATCGGCAGGACCGCGCCGGCCGCCGATCCGGTGTTCCTCGAACGCGCCTGGTCGGCTATCGCATCGGCTGCCGCGAAGGCAGATCTCGCGGTCGTTCTCGGCACTGAACGCGTCGTTGACGCCGGATTGTTGATCACCGCGTTGGTCATTAATCGGGAAGGCACGATAGCCGGTTTCCAGGACAAAGTGCAACTCGACCCCACCGAGGAGGGGACCTACTCGCCCGGCTCAGGGAGGCGCGTTTTCCAGGCCGGCCCTCTCACGTTCGGTGTCGCAATTTGCCACGAAGGCTGGCGCTATCCTGAAACGGTCCGCTGGGCCGCGCGGAACGGCGCACACATTGTGTTCCATCCGCATTTCGGGGAAGCCGAACCCGGCGGTTACGTGCCCTCGACTTTCGCCGATCCGGCGAACTCGTTCCATGAGAAAGCGGCCTTGTGCCGCGCTGCCGAGAACACCTGCTTTTTTGCCACCATAAACTGCGCCGGCGCCGGGTCGCCGACCACTTCAGCAGTAGTGCGGCCGGACGGGACGCTGCTCAGCTACCAGCCCTACGGCAAGGCAGGATTGCTCATCGCGGACATCGACATTGCCGAGGCCACCGGTTTGCTCGCGGCCCGCTGCAAATCTGTCTAGTCTAGCCGTTCCGCTGGGCTGAACGTTGCCGCTGCGGCAGCCGCAACGGGATAATGTTTCTTGGCCCTGCTCTGGACACATAAAGCATTCTGGATGACGCCGCTCGCAATCGGCATCATTCTGTTTCTGTTTTCTGCCGCACTCTCGCGCGGGCTCCTCCATCGGGTCTACCAGCGCCAACTGGCAGAATCGCCCAGGGAGCGGCTCTTCCTGGCGTCGATAGGATTTTTCACCGCTGCCCTGGTCGTGCGTGGAATCACGCTTGCCATTCACAATCACATCGGGCCCTTCCACGACGTCGCGATGCATGGCAGGCACATCCATCACCTGGTTTGGGGAATAGCTTTGCTCCTGGTGGTCGGTTATGGATGGCTCCTCCAGGTCGGCGCCGGCGCGGCACGATCGAACGTTTGGGCCGCGCGAGCCATGTGCATGTCCTACGGAGTGGGCGCCGCGCTTACGCTCGATGAGTTCGCTCTGTGGCTCAATCTCCGCGACGTTTACTGGGAGCGCGAAGGGCGCGAAAGTTTCGAAGCCATGGCGCTGTTCGCTGCATTGCTTGGCGTCGGAATCTTCGGCCACCCGTTCTTTCGTGGGGTCGTGCGCGAGTTCGCCGCGGTCATTCGTAAGAAACGGCAATGATGAATAATGATGAATAATGACGAATAATGACGAACGCGAGCCTGCCCCACGTCACGCATTGCGCTATTTTGAATAGGCGAGGGCAACTCAACGATGATGGCAGCGGACCACCGCGGAATGGGTCTGGAAGGCAAGAATGTAGCCGTGCTGGGCGTGGCCGACGAATCCAGCCTGGCGTGGGCGATCGCCAAGCGGTTTGCGGAGCATGGCGCGCGCGTCTTCATCGGATACCAGCAGAAGTTTTTCAGCCGCGTGCGGCTGCTGCTATTGGATAACCCCGGAGTCACGGGCGACCGCTGCGACATCGAGAAGGACGAGGAGATCGCCAACTTCTTCGCGCGATTCCAGAACAATCCGCTGGACGTGCTGGTGCATGCGATTGCCTTTGCGCCCAACGAATTGTTCACCGAGCCTGCGTCGGATTGCGGCGCGGACGCTTTCTGCAAGAGCCTGACCATCTCCGCGCATTCGCTGTGCAAGGCGGTGCGTTTCGCCAAGCCCAGCCTCAGAGAGTGGGGCAGCGTGATCACGCTGACGTATCAGGCTTCCGAACGCGCCGAGGCTTCCTACGGATTGATGGGCGTCTCCAAGTCGGCGCTAGAGAGCGCGGTGCGTTATCTGGCGCTGGAGCTCGGGCCGAAAAAGATCCGGGTGAACGCCCTTTCGCCGGGACCCATCGAGACCGTGGCAGCCACCGGGATCATGGGCGCGTTCCTGCGCAACCCGGCAGCCCTGGACCGGCAGCGCGCGCGGGCGTTCCAGGAGGCTATTGAGATGGCCCGCGCCGAGAACCATCCCGATCCCTTGGCTGTGGCCAGCGCCGCCTGGAAGCATTTCCAGGCGTTGGCCGCCAAGCGGTGCGCGATTGAGGAAACCGTCTCCAAGGAAGACGTGGCGGATTCCGCGCTCTTTCTGGGCAGCGCTTATTCGCGTAAGATCACCGGCCAGGTGATTCACATCGATTGCGGGCTTTCCACGGCCAACGCGCTCTGACCCACGTTATCCAGATCGTGCCGTTCCGGCTGCGCCACCTGCCGCGCGTCCTGCGCATCGAACGCGCCAGCTTCGGCAAGGAAGCCTGGCCGAAGAAATACTTCCTGGAGATCTATCGCGATTGCCGCGACTATTTCGTAGTGGCCAAAGTAAGCGGGCGCATCGCCGGCTACGCGGTGGCGTGCGTGGAGAAGCGCAATGCGGAGATCGTGTCGCTCGCCGTTCATCCGGATTATCGCAGGCGGGGTGTGGCCGATGCGCTCATGCGGCGCACGCTGCGCGAACTGGTCCGGGCGGGCGCCCGGCGCGTGGAGTTGATGGTGCGGACCGGCAATACCGCGGGCGCGCACCTGTATCGCTCGCTGGGCTTCCGGCGCGTGCGCATGGTGCCGCGCTACTACGAGGATGGCGGCGATGGCTTCTTGATGGCGAGGGCGATACAATAACACCTGATGGCCGACCAAGAGCATTTCGAACTGGCGATGCGCGACGTAAACGCCTGGAACAAATGGCGCGAAGAGAATCCCCGGGAGAAGCCGGACCTGTCTTTCGCCGTGATGCGCGGCGCGGATCTGATGATGGCGGATTTGTCCGGCGCGCTGTTGTACGAAGCCGACCTGGTGCTGGCCAACCTGCGCGGCGCGGACTTGCGGCACGCCGACCTGCACGGCGCGAACCTGGTGGGCGCGCGGCTTTTGGGTGCGGACCTATCGCACGCCAACATCTGCGGCGCGGATCTGTCAACCGCCGAGGATTTGACCGAGGAGCAACTCCGGCACACCAGAGGCGATGCGCAGACCAAGCTGCCAGAGGATGTGCACGCGCCGCAGAATTGGCCGAAGAAGGGCCGTACTGCCGGCGGGCAGCTGTAACCCTCCTCAGCGGGAGAGCGCCCCATAGAAACCGGACTACTCCGGCCCCTCGATTGGCGGTGAGCGATGCGAGCGTTAGCGATCCCAGCCCTGTATTGCATGGTATTGCTGGGACCTCGCCTCCTGTCGGCGGCCGAGTTCACAGGTTCGGTAAGGGCCGCCGACCAGTGGGTTCCCGGAGCCACCGTCACCGCCGTCCAGGGCAGCGCCAAAGCGGTGGCATACACCGACGATGCCGGACGTTACACTTTGGACCTGGCGCCCGGCCTCTGGAATATCCAGGTCGAGATGTTCGGATTCACGGCTGCGCATGAGCAAGTCACCATCGGCAGCCAACCGGTGGTCAAACACTGGACTCTGGAGATGCCGCGCATCGGCCAATCGCCCGCGCGCTCGGCAACCTCGGGCCGGCCCCGCGGCGGATCAGGGACGGGTCCGCGCAATGGTCCCCGTACAGGGCCACGCGATGGGCAGAATCCGGCGCCCGGACCAGGGTTTCAGAACGCCCAGGTCAAAGCCACTGACGATGGCCAACAGGCGCTGGCAAATGCAGCCGCGAACGCTGCGTCCGCCGATCCGGGCGCCGATTTGACCGCCGAGGCGCAGGATTCCTTGCTTGTGAATGGCAGCACCAGCGGCGGCTTGGCCCAAGCCAGCGATGACGAGGCCAGGCGCGAGCGCATGGCTGGCGCCTCCGGCGCCAATGGCGGGCCACCGGGAGGAGGGGCTGGCAGCAGCCAGACCTTGGGCCTTCCCCCGGGGATGAGCGCCCCAGGCAGCGATGCTCTGGGCTTGGGCGGTTTCGGAGCCAGCGGCATCAACGGAGGCTTCGGCCCTGGCGGAGGTGGAGGTCCCGGCGGTGGAGGTCCTGGCTTAGGTCAAGGTCCCGGCGGTGGCGGCGGCTTCGGCGGCGGAAGAGGTGGCGGCGGCGGACGCGGATTTGGGGGCGGCGGAGGTGGAGGCGCCAACCGTCGCGGCCCCTACAACGGCCAGTACGCCAGTTTCGGCAATCGGCGGCGCAGCCAGCCCACCTACACCGGTTCGGTGTTCGTGCGCCTGGAAAACTCTGCCCTGGACGCCGCTCCTTATTCGCTTAACGGCCACGCCGAGCCGAAGCCCTCCTATGCCATCGGCAGCTTTGGCCTGAACGTCGGCGGCCCTCTCAACATTCCCAAGATCCTGCATTACCCGCGCGCCTCCTTCTACCTGACTTACCAGGGCACGCTCAGCCGCAATCCCTACAGCCAGCAGTCGTCGGTCCCCACGCTGTCGGAACGCGACGGCGATTTCTCGCAGACGACGGTGAACAACGTTCCTGTGACAATCTTCGATCCGACCACGCATGCGCCCTTTCCCGGCGATGTGATACCAGCCACGCGAATCGCGACCGCTTCGGGTGGATTATTGCAGTACTTCCCGCAGCCCACTTACACGGGCTTAGTGCAGAATTACGCACTCGTTACTTCCATTCCGAACAACAGCAACAATGTCGGACTTCGGCTGAATATGCCGGTCTCTAACAAGGATCGCCTGAACTACAACGTCCAATTTCAGAAGCGCGATTCGAAAACCGAGCAGCTTTTCGGATTCCAGGATTCCACCAGCGGCTACGGCCTGAGCGCCTCGGCTGGCTGGAGCCATAGTTTCGCGCCGCGTTTCAATAACAGCGCCAACTTGACTTTCAGCCGTAACGTCAACGAAACGAGTCCCTACTTTGCCTATGCGGACAACATCGAGGGGGACCTGGGCATAGGCGGCACTTTGCAGAATCCCTTGAATTATGGCCCGCCCAACCTGTCGTTTACAAACCTGGGAAGCCTTTCGGATTCCGCGCCAGCGCTCACTCACAACCAAACTACCAATTTTACAGATACGCTTACTTACGTGGTGCGCAGACGGCATAACTTCGGCATCGGCTTCCTCTATCGCCGGTCGGACGTCGACAGCCTGAATTACCAGAACGCACGCGGATCGTTCACCTTCAGCGGCCTGCTCACCAGCGAATTGAACGCCCAGGGCAACCCCGTATCCGGCACGGGCTTCGACTTCGCCGACTTTCTGCTAGGCCTGCCGCAGTCCAGTACCTTGCAATACGGCGACGGCAGTTACAATCTGCGTAGCTGGGCCACCGGCTGGTATGCGCGGGACGACTGGCGCCCTACCCGGGGACTGTCGATCAACCTCGGCATCCGTTACGAGTACTTCGCTCCGTACACAGAGCTGAATGGCCACCTGGCGGACTTACTCCTCGCTCCTGCGTTCACCGGCGTATCGGTAGTGACGCCAGGCGCTTCGGGACTGCCGAGCAGCATTATAAAGCCCGACACGCACGCTTTCTCGCCCCGCCTCGGCGTCGCCTGGCGGCCATCCGCGAAGGACTCTACCGTCGTCCGCGGCGGGTACAGTATCTTCTACAGCCCTTCCGCGTACTCGCAGCTAGGGACCTATCTGGCCACCCAGCCGCCATACTCGACGTCCTTGTCGCTCACCACCAGCACGGCGACCCCGCTGACAATCCAGGAGGGTTTTCCGATCATACCTTCCCAGACTATCCCGAACACCTTCGCGGTCGACCCGAACTTTAGGCCGGCCTATGCGCAAACCTGGAGTTTTGCGATTCAGCATAGTCTCCCTCACGGCTTCCTTCTGGAACTTGAGTACATCGGCACTAAGGGAACCGACCTGCCGGTCGCCGAGCAGCCCAATCGGCCGCTGCCCGGAACTTCGCTGCTGGACGCCCAGGAGCAATTGCAGATACCCTATGCCACCAGCTTCACTTACGAAACCTCGCAGGCCAATTCGAGTTTCAACGCCGGACAAGTGCGCTTCACTCGCCGGTTTGCGCGGGGCGTCTCCTGGGTGATGCTCTATACACGCTCCAAATCCATCGACGACGCATCCAGCTTCAGCGGCCCCGGCGGCACCGTAGTGCAATTCATCGACAATCTGAATCTGGAACGGGGTCTTTCGAGCTTCGACCAGCGCAATAACCTGACCACCACGTTCCTGCTCTCTTCGCCTGTCGGCGTTCACGGGTTGTTGCGCAACGGAGGTTGGGCTACCAAGGCGTTGGCTGGATGGACGGTGAATGGAACGTTCACGGCCGCCTCCGGTATGCCGCTTACCGCGCTGGTTGGCGGAAATCTCTCCAACACCGCTGGCTTGGCCGGTTCCGGAAGCACCCGCGCCGAAGCCACGGGTTTGCCCCTATCGGCGGGTAGTTACCCCTATTTCAACCTCGCGGCATTTACCACGCCTCCGTCAGGCGAATTTGGAGACGCCGGCAGAGATACGATTCCGGGACCGTTCCAGGTTTCGTTCAATTCGGCATTGAACCGCGCTTTCCGCTTCGGCGACACTCGCCGGCAACTGCAATTGCGGCTCAGCGCCACCAACGCACTCAATCACGTGGCCATCACCGGTTTCGGTACTACTGTGAATTCGGCGACTTACGGATTGCCGACCGCGGCGTCCGCTACCCGAACGGTCCAGTTACTCATGAGGTTCAGCTTCTGAGACTATTTGTCATCATCCTCGTGATCGTCGTCATGATCGGCTTGCTGGTACTTTCGGCGGACGGACAACAGCCGCAACCGACGTTCACGGCGAATAGCAACTTAGTCATTGTCGATGTGACCGTGCAGGACAAATCCGGCCGGCCTATCGATGGCTTGAAGCCGGCGGATTTCGCGGTGTTCGAAGATGGCAAGCCCCAGAAGATCGCCGTATTTGAATTTCAAAAGCTTAGCAACGATCCCGAACCGCCGCCTAAGTTGGCTCTCGCCGACCAGCTGAAGCTTCCCGAAGCCCCCAAAACCGCCATCACCGCGGAAAAGCCCGGCCAGGTGCAGTATCACGACAAGCGCCTGATGATCTTTTACCTGGACTTTTCGTCCATGGGCATCCCTGAACAGTTGCGTGCGCAGGAGGCCGCCCTCGATTACGCCGCCAAACATATTACCAAGGACGACCTGGTAGCCATTCTGCTTTACACCAGCCAAGTGCAGGTGCTCACCGACTTTACCGCCGATCGCGACGTCATCAACAGCATCATCAAAGCTCTGCCCATCGGCGAAATGAGCGAGCTGGCCGGCTTGGCGGATACCGACACCGCCAACGGTGAAGATACCGGCGCGGCGTTCGTCGCCGACGAGACCGAATTCAACATCTTCAATACGGATCAAAAACTGGCGGCGATCGAGGAAGCGGCCCGCATGCTGGCGCCGCTGCCGGAAAAAAAGGCGCTGATCTATTTCTCGGCCGGCGTCAACAAGACCGGTATCGATAACCAGGCGCAACTGGAAGCCACCATCAATGCGGCCGTGAAGGCCAATGTAGCCATCTATCCCATCGATGCGCGCGGGCTGATGGCGGACCCTCCCGGCGGGGATGCCAGCCACGCCGCAACACGCGGAACCGGCATCTACAACGGCTCCGTCTACAATCAGCAAAGGGCCACTATCAACGACTCGCAGGAGACCCTCTACACCCTGGCTGCCGATACCGGCGGCAAGGCCTTCTTCGACAGCAACGACATCACCGCCGGCATCGTGCAGGCCCAACAGCAGATGCGCAGTTACTATCTGTTGGGTTACTACACCACTAACCCGGCCCAGGATGGCAAATATCGCAAAATTACAGTCAAGCTGACCAATCCCATGTCCGCGAAGCTTGAGCACCGCAAGGGCTATTATGCTTCGAAGGTTTGGGGAAAGCTGAACGGACAGGAGAAGGAACAGCAGTTGAAGGAAGCCCTCTCAGCCGGCGATCCGGCGACTGACTTACCGCTGGCGCTCCAAGTCAACTATTTCCGCGTGGCTCCTACTACCTACTTTGTTCCGGTTTCGATTAAAATACCGGGCTCGGTAGTGGCGCTGGCCGCCAAACGGGGCGCCAGTGTGACTCAGTTCGACTTTGCCGGCCAGATTCAGGACGAACAGCATGCCGTAGCCGGCAATGTGCGCGATAACATCAGTGTCCGTCTGGACGGGGCCAACGCCGCGAAGGCCGGCCACCAGAGTTTCCAATACGCCGCCGGATTCACCTTGGAGCCCGGCAAGTACCGGCTGAAGTTCGTGGTGCGCGAAAATGTAACGGGCAAGCTGGGGACCTTCGACATGCGCTTCACCATCCCGGATCTGAGTGCGGATACGACGGGTCTGAAGCTCAGCTCCATCGTGTGGAGCAGCCAGCGCGAGCCATTGAAAGCCGCCGTGGGCGCGGCCGAAAAGATCACCACCAAAGAACGCCTGGCCAATCCGCTGATCGTGGGCGAAGAGAAAATCGTGCCCAACATCACGCGCGTTTTCCGCCGCAGCCAGAATCTTTACGTGACCTTCGACGTCTATGACGCGCAGCCCGATGCGGCCGATGCGCAGAAATGTCAGTTGAAAGTGCGTATGAGCCTGTTCAATCGCAAGGGTGTTAAGGCGTTTGAGGTTGGACCGGTGGACGCTACGCGCCTGGCCGCGACACGCCCCGGAGCGGTGCCTGTGCAGATCCAGGTTCCGTTGAAGGATCTGGCGCCGGGGCGGTATATCTGTCAGATTGATGTGATCGACCAGTTAGGGCGGAAGTTTGCTTTTCCGCGCGCGCCGCTGGTGGTGCTATAAGCAACTGTGGGGCAGACCTCCAGGTCTGCGCGGGTTCTCCAGAACCCGCTCTTTCTGACTTGGTCGATGTTGGAATGACTGACTGAAACTCCTTTGTTAGAGACGACGATCCGACCGAGGTAACTGGAGCGCCTTACTGCTGAATCGTGACTAAGACTCCGGTCTGGGTCTGATTTCCGCCGATCTGAGCCAACCCAGCCGCGTCCCCATTGGCGACGTCTGTTGACTGCAGTGCGCTTTTACCGCGCCAACCGTGCTGGCGAATTCGGTTCAAGTCACAATCGGCGGCGTGGCGGTGCCCGTGGCTTACGCAGGTCTTGTCGGAGCGGGGCTTTGCCAGTTTAATGTGACGGTGCCAGGCGTTCAATGTCAGTCGAAAAATTGCCGCTGTAAGTCCGGTTGGGAAAGAACGGCCATCCGCGCACACCAGATCTAGCGCGCCGGCGATACGCTTCATATCGCGTCCCAATGGTTGAGAAGATCAGCCGTGAAACCAGGGCCGCAATGTCTCATCGAGCCACTGTTGCAGTTCCCTGCGGCGCTTGCCATCCGGGAGGATCGTCACACCCTTCGGAACCTCGCCGAGCGAGACGGCGCTAAAATCACCTGGTCATCGTCAACGTCCTCGAGCCATCCCGGCTGCGGACGGGGGCGGGGCATCTCCGAAGGGATGTTGGTAATCAAGCAGAAACCCCTTCATAGGTCGATGTCACGGCCCAAATCCCGGTCCCTCTCGAAATCGAGATCGAGACCCTTGAAGGGCGAATCGGCAAACAACTGCGCCAGACTCTTTCTGCCCGGGGCCCGCTGGCGCTTGGGCCGAACACTATAGTCTTCCAGTTCGGATTGCTCCGGATGTGCGGCCAGAGGATGGGCTGCGTCTGCCAGTAGGCTGGCGGCACAGGTTAGCGCCGATGCCCTACAGCCCGCCCCCCGCCTCCGCCCCCAACTCACGCAGCAGCGGCGTCGCACGATAAACCTTGTCCAACGCCTCCGCAATGCCCTGCACCGCCACATGCACCGCCCGCGCCTGTTCCTCCACATACAAATATGTATTGGGCAGGCTTTCCAGATTCCCATCGAAAACTACGCCCACTAACTCGCCCGCGCGGTTCACGGTTGGGCTGCCGTAGTCTCCGCCGCCGATATCGCAAGTGCTCACAAAGTCCAGCGGAGTGATCAGGTTCAACGTGGCCTGGCTATCCAGCCAGCGTGACGGCGCCTGGTACGGTCCTTCGTTAGCACGGCGATAAAACAGCCCACCTAGCGTGGCGGCGTAAGGCTGTGGCGTGCCCGCCCGGTCGGTATAACCTTTCACCGTGCCAAACTCCAGCCGCGGCGTGGACGTGGCATCCGGATAATCGGCATCGCCGAACAACACGTAACGGTATTGCGCAATCCTCTCCGCGGCTGAAGTCTCCAGCGATCCGATCAGATCCTCGCGCTTCTTCCGCAGCCCTTTTCCCGGCTCCTCCAAGAACTGCGCCAGCCGGATCATAGGGTCGTCCGGAGTCATAACGGCGGAATTCTTCAGCTTGGTCGATTTCACCAATTCCTCGGCGGCTTGCTCCGGCGTCTGGCCGCCCAGGATAGCCTTCACCGGAGCATCCTTCCCCTTCAAATTCTTCAACTCCTCGAAATACTGAGTCAGCAGGATCGTCTCCAGCCCATCGTGCATCCTTACGCCAGGTTCCTTCACCGGCTCACCACGCACCAACTCCCGCGCCATCCGGAACAGTTCCGATCCCGGCGCGGGCGCCGCTTCCAGCAGTTGATAGGACTTCTCGAACGGAGCCCAGCTCTTATATGCCGTGGCCACCTGGTCCCACACCTGGGCGCCCTGTTTGCCCAATTTGGGGTCGTTCTCCACCGCTTGGCGGATCTTCGCATCGAAGATCGTCTTGCGCGAAACCAGCCGGTCGTCCCGCAGGCCGATGAGCTTGCCCGCCGCGGATTTGTAGCTCTCCAGGAAAGCCGTCAGCACCGGCTGCGCGGCCCTCCGATCGTTCTCGCTCTTTGCGGCGAAAGCCGTCAGTTGCTGAATCCGCGGCCCCCATCGCGCCAGCGCCACCGGCAGCGCGGTATCGCGGTAGAAGGTCAGCTGCGCTGCGGTGGTGGCGCGCGCGGTGGTTGCCGGATTGCCCGACGCAAACACCAGTTCGCCCTCTTTCGCGCCCACTGCGCTCCACTTCAGATAGTTCGGTGTAGCGGCCGGCTTGCCATTTTCATAAGCGCGCAGAAACGCAATATCCAGCCCGTACCGCAGATACGTCAGGCTGTCCCGCTCTCTGCCGAAAAACGCCAGCGCGTATTCCGGAGCAAATACCAGGCGCACGTCCGTGTATTTGCGATACTGATACAGACCATAGCGGCCGCCGGAAAACAGCGTGACCACGGAGCAAGTGTCTCCGGAACTGGCGGCGCACTCGCCTTCGATCCGCGCAATCGAGGCGTTGCGCGCCTCCAGCGCCTTAGCGGCGGTGGCGCCTTGCGCGGCGGATTTCACCTGCTTAGTCACGTCATTGGTTACAGCGTTGGCTACATCGTTCGTTACATCGGTGATCTTCACCAGAACGCTCGCCTGCAACCCGGCGCAGCGTGCCTCGTCCGCCTCCGCCGCGGCATAAAAGCTATCCTGCCTGGTGATGCAGCCCGATACCAGGTGCCGGTTAGTGAGCAGCAGCCCGTGGGACGAAACGAATGCGCCCGAGCCGCCGCCGATTCTCACAGAAGCCAGCCGCAGATGTTCCAGAAACTGGCTGGTAGCGTCGAAGCCGTATTTCTGCTGCACCGCCTCTTTGGGAAATTGTTGGAACAGCCACATGCCCTCGTCCGCACGCGCATGCGGCAGGCACATCCAAACCAGAAGGAACGCCTTGCGTTTCATGCAGCTTAAGCCCATTTTGAATCCTATCCTAAAGAGCGCACTACCCGGCACGTTGGTTACTCTCGCGGATTTTCAGCCGAAGCAGGAGTGCCTCACCCCCTGGTAAGATCTGGTCTTCGGGAGGGCATCGGGCAAACATGGCACGGCTACAGCTTTTCGGGCTGGCGGTCTTATGTCCGCTGGCGCTGGCTCAAACACACAATACATCCGAACAGTTGGGATACCCCGCGGATGCGAAGCTGCTGATTATCCATGCGGACGACCTGGCGGTGAGTCACTCCCAGGACCGCGCCAGTTTCGCCGCTCTCGACCGGCAG
>Ga0302326_10001619_pt1 | contig 56819 bp, 51 predicted proteins | sample Palsa_T0_3_FD_202264 | JGI IMG/M metagenome (GOLD analysis project Ga0302326, IMG submission 202264) | Peat permafrost microbial communities from Stordalen Mire near Abisko, Sweden - Palsa_T0_3 | ecosystem: Environmental > Terrestrial > Soil > Palsa > Peat permafrost | place: Sweden: Abisko...
GGATTGGCTTGCGCGGCTACGGCCAGCACGATCCGCTGGTCGAGTACAAGAAGGAATCGTTTGAGATGTTTGAGGCGATGTTGCAGCGCTTCCAGGAAGACACGGCGCGCTACCTCTATCTGATGCAGATCATCGAACGGCCGGCTGACGCGGGACCGACTGGTCCACCGGGAAGCGAACCGGCAGGCCGTGGTCCTGAAGCGGGAGTACCGGCGCAACCTAGCAACGGTGGAAATGGGCGCCGTCCGGCGCGTCTGGTTGCAACTTCCGCTGACGATCTGGAAGAAGCTTTCATGCGCCGCAAGCGCCGTGAACTCGAACAGGCGCGTATGGCAGGCGCCGGCGATGTGGCGCCGGTGCAGCAAGTCGTTCGCGGCCAGGAAAAAGTGGGCAGGAACGATCCTTGTCCCTGCGGCTCCGGCAAGAAGTTCAAGAAGTGCCACGGGGCGTAGGGCCCGAACTCACGGCTTTGAACGTCATCTCCTCAGCCTTGCTCTTCGTCCGGGCTTTCCATTCCAGAAACAACGTTGCATAGTTCTTCGTGATGTAATCCGCTTCTGGTACTCCTAATTTTATTGCAGTCGCATCGATCCACCGCGACGGACCCTCGATCTCGCAGAAATTTCCGATTGGCGTCTCGTCCACCACGACTTGCCCTTTTCCGTCACTCCACTCGGCGCGAAACTTCTCGTATCGGAACGATGGCGCGTATCCGAGCGCACGCAAGATCAAATCCATTTGCTTTCCATCGGCCACGCAGGTCTCTAACTCCTGGCGGCTGCTGTGCCGGTTCGTCTCTTTCTTGGATTTATGCGTCAACGTCCACTCGGAGCCATACTTGCGCAGCCGCAGCAGTTCCTTGCGCCCGCGCAGTACTTCTTCCGGCAAGTCATAAAGAGTGTTCATCTCGTGTGTCCGCTGGGTAACGATCCGGAATCCGGACACACGCAGCTTGCGCGCAAGCGCTCTCAAGTCCGTGACGCGGAACTTGATCTCGATTTCCCGGTTCGAAGCCATCCAAGGCAGTATAGATCGAGGCAGTATAGAAGGATCGGCGCGACGGAAGAACGGCCGAAGGACAAAACTAGCTGAACGTTGGCAACTTCACCAGGTCGTTTTCAGGAACCACCTCAACCGGTTCGCCGGCCTTACGCCAGGCAGTCAGTCCCCCGACGATCACGAACGTGTTGAATCCTTTTTCCCGCAGCAGGTGCGCCACCCGGGCGCTGGTCGCTTCGCGCGCTCAAGTGCAGTAAAGGTAGATGTCTTTATCCTTGGGGATATTCTTGATCTCTTCCTCAAGGTTGTTGGGCTCGATGCGGATCGAGTTCTTGATGCGCGCGGCGCCAGAATCGTAATAGCCGTGACTGCGGACGTCGACGATCAGCACATGGTTTGCGTCTTCAGAGGCCAGACGCCGGGCCAGCTCTTCTACCTGCACGCGCGGTACCACGCGATACATCTTGTTCTTGCTATATTGGACTGCGCGATAGATGGCGTAGACCGCCAGCGTCATCACCACGACCGCTTCCATTGCCTGCCCGGCCGCGTGAAAACCGCGCAGGATGGCAGCCAGAAAATCACGCGAAAGATATCCCACCACAAGATAGGTCGTGGAATACACCAGGGCGCCTGAGAAATCCAGATACAGAAATTGCCAGAAGCGCATTTTCATACTTCCGGCCAGGGGTGCTGCCATGGTGTTCACCCCGGGGATAAACTTCGCAATTACCAGCGTGATTTTGCCGCGTTTGTAGAAAGATTCTGCGGAGCGCAGAATGCAGGTCTCTGGATTGATTGACACCCGGCACAGAAATCCGAGCAGTAACCAACCCATGTATCGTCCCAGCCAGAACTGCACCGTGTCGCCCAGCAGCAGGGCCACGAGAGCCGCAATCAGAACGTAGGGGCCCCACAGCGTATGCGCCGCAACTGCCGCTCCCGCCGCCACCAGAGCGATGGCCGCCGGAAAGGGAAGCCCGATTGCCTCCGCCAGCAACAAACCGAAGAGCCAGGCGTACCCGTGACGCGCCATCAGCGAAAACAGATACATAGACACCTTTGGATATGAAAAGTCAGGAAAGGGTTCACGATTAACAAATGCTGACAGTCTTACTTCTCTCTGACGACCACAAACTGGGGCGCCCACAGCAGCGCGCGCTTGATTTCGGAATCGGGAAAGGTACAGATGGCTCTCCGCGCCGACTCCGCATAGCGCGCCGCGCGCGCAGTTGCCGCTTCAAGCGATCCATAGCGTTCCAGAATCTCCATAATCTGGGCGTTGGTAACACCATTAAAAGCACGCTCGCGCAGAATGGTCTCGATTTTGGCGCGTTCGTCAACGGTGCAACGCTCCAGCGCATGGATCACCGCCATGGTCACCTTGCCCTCGCGCAGGTCGCTGGCCACAGGCTTGCCCAGGACGTCCTCTGAGGCGGTCAGGTCGAGAACATCGTCAACAATCTGAAACGCCATGCCGAGGTCGTGTCCGTACTGGCCTAGGGCCTTTTCCTCAGCCGCGGTCGCGCCACCCAGAATTGCTCCCAGCCGCATGCAGACGGAAAACAAACAAGCTGTTTTGCGGTAGATCAAATCGAAATGCTCGTCGAGAGAAATCAACATTCCGAGCTTTTCCATCTGCAGCAGCTCGCCCTCGACCATCTGCTGCGTCAGTTCGATCAGCGCGTCGAGAATGCGGAAATTGCGCTCCTGCACCGCCACCTTGAAGGCCTGCATGTAGAGCCAGTCCCCTGCCAGCACGCACTTCGAGTTGCCCCACTGGGTGTTGGCAGCAGGGCGGCCACGCCGCGTCTGGGCCTCGTCGATGATGTCGTCATGTACAAGAGTCGCCGTATGAATGATCTCGACCACCGCCCCCAGCCGCACCGCTCCGCGACCCTGGTAGTTGAAAAGCTTGGAGGAAAGGAAAAGAAGAGCCGGGCGGATCCGCTTGCCGCCACCGGCGCGCAGATATTCGCCAATCTCGGTAATGGCCTGCACGCCCGAGACGGTATCCTGGCCGAACTCGCCCTCGAGAGCCGCGAGATCGTCGTGCAGCAGGTCGAATACTTCCTTCCCGTTAATGATCGGCGGTGCGCTCAATGATACGGTCCTAATCTGCGTTGCCAGCGTTGCTCTTTGATCTTCTTCCGCGGCTGTCCTTCGCGCGCTGCGTCGCGGCGGTCACTAATTCGTCCGGTAATTCACAAACTGCAAGTCGATTCCGAAATCGTGCTGCCGTAACATAGCGATTACATCCTGCAAAGTATCGCGGTCTTTACTGCTTACTCGTACCAGATCTCCCTGGATGGAAGCTTGCGCTTTTTTCTTGGAATCCTTTACCAGCTTCACGATCTCGCGCGCTTTCTCGATCACAATGCCTTGCTGCATCGTAATCTTACGCTTGGCTGTCCCGCCCGCTGCCGGTTCGACTGGGCCATAGGTCAATCCCTTCAGCGAGACGCTGCGCTTCACCAGTTTCTGCTGCAAGATGTCGTTCACCGCTTTCAGCTTGTATTCGTCGGCCGAGTGCAGCACGATCGCGTCTTTTTCGAGTTCGATGTTCGACTTTGAATCCTTCAGGTCGAAGCGCGTATGGATCTCTTTCAGCGCCTGCTGAATAGCGTTCGACACCTCCTGCAGGTCTATCTTGCTCACGATGTCAAAGCTATTGTCGGGCATCGGATTTCAATTCTTTCTGAAATGATGGAATCTAACTCATGAGGGTATCAGAAGATTCGCTCCGGAACGAGGGTCAGCGCGATGAAACTTCGCTTTCAGTGGTTTCAGTCAGTTTGAAAAATATGTAGAAATTGCGGGCCGTCTGCTCACCCGCTTCTTCCGGCGTCAGTCCCCGCAACTCACCCAGCTTCCGCGCCGTTTCCTTTACGAACGCCGGCTCATTGCGTTTGCCGCGATGTGGAACCGGCGCCAGATAAGGAGAATCGGTTTCAATCAACATGCGGTCCAGAGGAACCTCCAGCGCCGCATCGCGAATCTGCTGCGCCTTCGGAAAGGTCAGGTTACCGGCGAACGAAATCATGAATCCCAGGTCGAGCGCAGCCTTTGCCTGCGCCCAGTTTCCCGTGAAACAGTGCAGAATTCCTCCCAATCCTCTCGCCGCCCAATGCTCGCGCATCAGCGCCATGCAGTCTTCCCAGGCGTTATCGCTCGCTTCCGACGGACGGCAATGAATCACGATCGGCAGCTTTGCGTTCGCCGCCAGCTCCATCTGCCGCGTGAAGACTTCTCTTTGCATCTCGCGCGGCGAGTGGTCGTAGTAATAATCGAGTCCGATCTCACCCCAGGCGATTACCTTGGGATGCCGCGCCAGGCGTTCCATATTCTGGTAGGCAGCTTCATCCGCGAGCCGGGCTTCGTGGGGATGAATGCCGAGGGTCGCATAAATGAAATCGTATTTCTCGGCCAGGCGAATTCCGCAATCCACCTGGTCAGGGCCATCGCCGTTGCCGATGGCCACCAGAGTTTTGATGCCGGCCTCTCGCGCCCGCGCAATCACCTGTTCTCGGTCGGAGTCGAACTGCTTGCCATCGAGATGGGCATGTGAGTCTACGAACATGGAAGGTCAAACCTCAGACCTCGGACTTCAGACGTCAAGATTTCATGCAAGTGGCCGAGGCCCGATGTCCGAAGTCCGGTTTCGCCTACTTGAGCCTCGCCCCCACCGGCACATCCTCCAGGAACCCCGCCAACACTGGCTTACCTCCGTCCAGCGATGCTGCCACAATCATGCCGTTCGATTCCATCCCGCGCAGCTTACGCGGCGCAAGATTGGCGACGATTACCACTTTCCGGCCGATCAAAGTCTCAGGGGCATACGCTTCGGCGATTCCAGCCAGGACTTGCCGCACTTCGCTTCCGATATCGATTTCAAGACGCAAAAGCTTGTCCGCCTTAGGCACTCGCTCGGCAACTTTGACCAGACCCACGCGCAACTCGACCTTGGCGAAGTCGTCGATGGAGATCTTTTCGTTCGCCGGAGCCGGCGGAGTTATCGCCGGGACCGCCAGCGGGGAGTTAGTCTGTACCGGTACGGACTCAGCCGCCGGTGCCGTTACTGCCGGCGCTCCTCTGTGCTCCTCTTCCATTTTCTGCATCCTTTCAATTGCGCTCTTGTCGGCCCGCGGGAAAACAGGCTGGACTTCGCCCAGCTTCGTGCCTAAAGGCAGTTGCCCCCAGGCCAGTTCGCTCAGAGCCAGCTTCTTGATATCGCCCAAACCCATCTGCGACCAAATCTTCGCGGTCGCCTCCGGCATCACTGGATAAGCAAGCGCGGTCACGATGCGCAACGCTTCGGCTGCCGTGTACAGCACCGTGGCCAGACGCGAGCGGCTGTCTTCATCCTGTTTTTCGCCCAGCGCCCACGGCTCATTCTCGACAATGTACTTATCCACCGCCGCCACCAGCGCCCAATTCACTTCCAGCGCCCGCGAAAACTGGAACTGATCAAACAGTGTTCCAAATTCTCGGATCGTCTTCCGCGCCGCTTCGGCAATGGCATCGTCGGCGGCGGTTTTCGAGGCCCCGCGCGAGGGATATGGCACCTCGCCTTTGAAATAACGGTTGATCATGGTCAGCGTGCGACTGGCCAGATTTCCCAGTCCGTTCGCCAGGTCAGAGTTGTAGCGCTGCACCAGCGCATCGAACGAAAACGATCCATCCTGCCCGAAGACGACTTCCCTCAGAAGGAAATAGCGCAGCGCATCGGCACCCAGAACATCGAGAATCGTCTCCGTACGCACGATGTTGCCGCGCGACTTCGACATCTTGCTCTCTTCGAATAGCAGCCATCCATGCGCCACAATCGTCTTCGGCACGGGCAACCCCGCGGCCATAAGAAACGCCGGCCAGTAGACACAATGGAAGCGGACGATTTCCTTGCCGATCATCTGCACATCCGCCGGCCAGAATTTCTTGAACGCCTCTTGCGCTCCGGCGTGCGAAGAACCGTAGCCAATTGCCGTGATGTAATTCGCCAGCGCGTCCAGCCAGACATAGATCACGTGCTTGGGATCGTCAGGCACCGGGATGCCCCAGGTAAACGTCGAGCGGCTGATCGACAGGTCCCGCAGCCCGGAGCGGACAAACGAGATCACCTCGTTGCGCCGCGCCTCCGGACGAATGAACTCCGGATTCGCGTAAAGCGCCAGCAGTTTGTCCTGAAACGTCGAGAGCTTGAAGAAATAGTTTTCTTCCTTCACCGTCTCGGTGATACGCCCGCAAGTAGGACAGGGGTCGCCCGGCTGTGCGCCGTCGACATAGAGTTCATCGGACACGCAATATTGCCCGGTGTAAGTGCCCTTGTAGATGTAACCGTTGTCGCGAATCTTGCGGAAAAGTTCCTGCACACGCTTCTTGTGCCGGTCTTCCGTGGTGCGGATAAAGTCGTCGTTTGAGATGCCCATCCGCTTCCATAGCTGACGGAACTCCCCTGAAATCTCGTCGGCATACTGTTGCGGAGTCTTTCCCGCAGCTTGCGCCGCGCGCTCTATCTTCTGCCCGTGTTCGTCAGTGCCTGTGAGAAAAAACGTCTCGGCGCCCAGCAGACGCTGCCGCCGCGCGATCGTGTCGCAGGCGATGGTTGTGTAGGCGTGCCCGATATGCGGGTGCGCATTCACGTAATAGATAGGCGTCGTGATGTAGAACTTCCTGCTCATAACCTTCTTTCTCTGCGCTTACTAACTGTTCGCCTGGTAAGAGCTTTTTCACTCCGAACCGGCGCTAAGCCGGCGAGGAGCCTGCTTTTCTTTATGGAAATGAAGGTACGCTTGCAGCGCTTCGCCCATCACGGTCTTGAGTGCGACGTGCTGCTCCGCCGCGATGCGCCGGCAATCCTCATACTCCGGAGCGTAATTGGTGACGGTTCCATTCATGCTGGCGATCTTCATTCTCACTTCGCCCCATGGTGTGCTCACGCTTTCCCAACGCCGCGCCAGCGTCTGCCGCATCTCATCGCGCCGTCGCACGCCCAGAGTGGTCGTCTCGGTGAAGATGATCCGCGTTAGCTTTGCAGCATCTTCAGGCTTGCACAAAACCGTAAGCAGCGTTCCCGGGCGACTCTTTTTCATCTGCACCGGCATTGCGAACGCGTCCAGCGTCCCTTCCTCAAATAACCGGTCCATCACATATCCGATAATCTGCGGATTCAGATCGTCCAGATTCGCCTCCAGCACCGTGATTGTCTCCGACGCGGTCGTCCCAGCCAGGGCGGTTGACGCCACTTCCCCGATCGTGATCCGCACGACGTTTGGATGCCGAGGAAAATCCCGCGATCCAGCGCCATAGCCTGACTTCTCAATCTTCATCTCCGGAAATGCTGCGAAGCGCGACGCCAGCGTCTTCACAATCGCCGCGCCGGTCGGCGTGACCAACTCCGCTTGTATTCCCGAAGAATACACAGGAGCGTCTCGCAGCAGTTCCACTGTGGCTGGAGCCGGCACAGGAAAAGTTCCGTGCGCGCATTGCACCATCCCGCCACCGACGTTCAAAGGCGAGCTGACGATCTCACCCACTCCCAGAGCCTCCGCGCCCACGGCCGCACACACGATATCGACCATCGCATCCACCGCGCCAACTTCGTGGAAATGCACAGTCTCGATGGAGGTATTGTGAATCTTCGCTTCGGCTGCGCCTAGCGCCTCAAAAATCGCGGTGGCAGTCTTCTTCGTTGTGTCCGAAATCGAAGCGGCAGAAATGATCTTCCGAATCTCGTTCAGTCCGCGACCATGAGGATGCTCATGTGGCGCGGGCGCTCCCGCCCGCGAACTCTCACCGGGAAGAGAATGTGGATGCTCGTGGTGTTCATGATGGTGGTCGGCATGATCGTGGAGATGAGCATGCTTTTCCCGCCCCCAATACTCCTCGCGCGGCAAATCCTTCTCTCCATCTACCCAAACGTCCACCTTGGTCGCCGAAATGCCGCTCCGCATGACCCGGGAAACGTCCAGGCGTGCCCCGAGCCCGAGCGACGCCACAGCCTCTTCCAGCAAGCGCGGCGAAACTCCAGCATCCAGCATCGCGCCCAGGAACATATCGCCGCTTATGCCGGAAAAACACTCAAGGTATGCTATGCGCATGGAAGCAAAGAAAATTGAAACCGATTTTTCATCATAGGGAACGCTTCATCTTGCGTCAAACCAGCCGGTGCGGCCCGCTCTGCTAGAATCACTATCTTCTTAACCAACTCAGAGGAAGCCTTGTATCGTTATCTCGAGCACCGTCTGGCCCAGCGTGTCCTGGAGTTTCTTCGCCAGCACTACGCGGGCGCTGTCCTACCAAATGTGGTCATAGAGCAGCCTCCCAAGGTGGAGCTCGGCGACTTTGCCATCCCTCTCTTTCCTTTTGCCAAGCCATTGCGCACCGCTCCGCTGAAGATTGCCGAAGCTATCCGGACGGGCATCGGTCCCATCGAAGGCATCGCGGAAATGCAGGTTGCACCCCCTGGTTATCTGAATGTGAAAATCGATCGTGGCTGGACGGCCGCCGAAATAATTGCGGATGCGAAACCGCCTGTGGAAGTGCCAGAAGGAAAGATTCTGGTCGAGCACACCAGCATCAATCCCAACAAGGCTGCCCACATCGGTCACCTGCGGAATGCCATTCTCGGCGACACTTTTGTTCGGCTCTTACGCTATGCCGGCCGGAAAGTCGACGTGCAGAATTACATCGACAACACCGGCGTGCAGGTTGCCGACGTGGTCGTCGGCTTCGTACACATCGAGAAAAAGTCGCGTGCCGAAATCGAAGCCCTCGCCCGCGAACCCCGCTTCGACTACTACTGCTGGGATCTCTACGCCCGCGTCTCGCAGTGGTATGAGCAGGATGCGCAAAATAAGCAAGCCCGTTCACAGACCCTGCACGGTATCGAAGACTCCACCAGCGAAACAGCTGCCATCGCCGAACTGATCTCGACCGCGGTGCTGCGCCGCCACCTCGAAACCATGGATCGCCTCGACATCGAATACGACTTTCTCCCCCGCGAGAGCGAAATCCTGCACCTGCATTTCTGGGACGCGGCATTCATCAAGTTGAAAGAAGCGGGCGTGCTGACGTACGAGAATGAAGGGAAGAACAAAGGCTGCTGGGTGATGCGCCGGGCCGGCACCAGCAAAACTCATGGAGCCGCGGACGCGTCGTCGGCGGCCGGAAACCACGAGCCTCCTGATCAGATTTCCGAGGAAGACCAGAAAGTCATCGTCCGCTCCAACGGCACGGTCGGTTACGTTGGCAAAGACATCGCTTACCACATGTGGAAGTTTGGCCTGCTCGGCCGCGACTTCGGCTATCGCAAATTCTATCGCTATCCCAACCAGCACGAATGCTGGATTTCCGCCGTGCAAGGCGAGACCAACCACCCTCATTTCGGAGACGTTGCCGAAATCTACAACGTGATCGACGCCCGGCAATCCGAAGCACAAAACACGGTCATCGAAGCCCTGCTCGGACTCGGGCACAACGAGGCTGCCGACCACTACACGCATTTTTCCTATGAGATGGTCGCACTCACGCCGCGCTGCGCCGCCGAACTCGGCTACACGCTCAGCGACGAAGACAAGATACGTTCCTACATCGAGGTTAGCGGCCGCAAGGGTTTCGGTGTGAAAGCCGACGATCTGCTCGATCAACTCATCACTTCGGCGAAAAGCGAGGTCGACTCCCGCCATCCCCAACTCAGCGACTCCGAGCGCCTCTCCATCGCGACCCAAATTGCTATCGGCGCGCTGCGTTACTTCATGCTGAAGTTCACCAAGCAGTCGGTCATCGCCTTCGACTTCAAAGAGGCTCTCAGTTTTGAAGGCGAAACCGGACCTTACGCACAGTATGCCGTAGTGCGCGCTACCAGCATCTTCAAGAAAGCTGCCATCGATCCTGAGATATTCTCGAGAGACATTGCGAGCAGCCTACCGGCAGACGATCTGGCGAAATTCTTCCAGGGTGAAAACGCCGATGAATTCTGGGAGCTCTGGCTGGCCTCGGCGAAGACGTCCTACATCGTTGACCAATGCATTGCGACCACGGAGCCGGCGTACCTCGCCAAACATGCTTTTCAGCTGGCTCAGTTTTTCAATGCTTTTTACCATCGTCATCCCATTCTTAGCGAGCCCGATCCCAAGCGTAAGCAATTCCTCCTGGCCACGGTCGCTGTGGTGCGCCGCGAACTGATTCGGACGTTGGCCATTATGGGCATCACGGTGCCGCCGGTCATGTAGACGGTCCGATTTTAAATGTGCGCAACTGCGAACTCGTTTCCGCAATCCCGCCGCTGGATCCGCATTGCCGCTCGCAGCATGATCGCCTTCGTCGTCGTCCTTGCGGCAGCAGGATTCCTTTACGAAAACATATCGGAAGCCCGCGATCGCCGCTTCCATCCCATGCCCGGCCAGCTTGTCGATGTGGGCGGATACAAAATGCACATCGACTGCAGAGGCACCGGAAGTCCTACAGTGATACTCGAGTCCGGGCTCGGCGATTCCTACATTTCATGGCACAAAGTGCAGCCCCGCATCGCGCAATTTACTCGTGTCTGCTCCTATGACCGGGCTGGCCTTGGCTACAGCGATTCCAGTCCGCGTCCCCGCACCAGCAGAGACATCGCCGAAGAACTGCACACTCTTCTGCGCAACGCTGGCATAACCGGACCGCTCATCCTCGTCGGCCACTCCATGGGCGGCTTCGACGTTCGCCTCTTTACCAGCCTCTACCGCAACGATGTTGTCGGCATGGTTCTGGTGGATTCTTCCCACCCCGAGCAGCAAAAGCGCCTTCCACCCTGGGTGATATGCCTCTGATAGTACTTTCACACGATCCCGAGAAGCCTCAGTTCGATCTGCCCGAAGACCTGGATAAGCCCAGCAATGATGCATGGCAGCAGATGCAGCGGGAGTTGGCCCACCTCTCGACCGCGAGCTCGCATGTGATTGCGAAGAATAGCGGCCATTACATCCAGATCGACCGCCCCGAGTTGGTGATTGAAGCGGTCCACCACGTTGTGGATCAGGTGCGCGATGCGCGCGCCGCACAGATGTCAAAGCCGTGACAGCCGCCGATTGCTGCTAATCTGAATTTTCCTCACGTAAGTTATTTGTGCTCAGTCCCGGAGGATCAAGATGTCTCCATTCCACAGGCTCGTGAAGCATCACTGCAGTTGTCTGGCGCGGCTTGGTCTTGTCTTGCTCCTGGCGGTGTGCGGTAGGCTGACCTTGGCGCAAGATTCACAGCTCCAGGACCAGCAGATTAGCTTGTCTCAGCCCGCTCATCGCGCCCGCATCGGTCTCGCTCTCAGCGGCGGGGGCGCGCTGGGATTAGCTCAAATCGGCGTGATCAAATGGCTGGAGGAGAATCATATTCCGGTCGACCGTGTGGCCGGCACCAGCATGGGCGGAATCATCGGCGCGATGTACGCGACAGGCATGTCCCCTGCGGAAATACAACACTTTGCCGAAGGTGTTGACTGGGATGCGGTCATGCTGCCTGGGCCGATGTACCGGCAGATTTCCTACCGCCGCAAGCAGGACCGGCGCGACTACCAAGTCGAACCCGCGCTCGGCTTGAAGCACGGATTGAACGGTCCTAATGGCTTCAATTCCGGCGAGGGCGTCGGCCTGCTGCTCGACCGCATCGCCTTCCCCGAGTCCGGTATCTCGGATTTCGATGACTTGCCCATCCCCTTCCGCTGCGTAGCCACGGATATGCTCAGCGGCGACCGGGTCGTGCTTCACGATGGTCCTTTGGCCAAGGCTGTGCGCGCCAGCATGGCCATTCCTGGAGTTTTCACTCCGGTGGAGATCAATGGCCGCGTGCTGGCGGATGGCGGCATGGTCGAGAACATTCCTGTCGAAGTGGTGCATGAAATGGATGCCGAAACTGTCATCGCGGTGGATCTTCGCATTCCTCTTGGAGAACCCCAGCAACTGGAAACTCTAACTGGCGTTCTCTCCCGCGCCCTCAGCGTCATGATCCTGCAGAATGAGCGCCGGTCCCTGGCTCTAGCCAACGCCACGATAACGGTCGAAACCGGCAATTTTTCCATCGACGACTACGATCGCCTTGGGGATCTGATTCGTCTTGGATACGAGAGTACGGCCAGCCAGGCCGCAGCGCTGCTGCCGTACGCAATCAAAGACGACGCAGAGTGGCAGCAGTACCTCGCCGCTCGCTCTGCTCGCAAACGCCTTCCACCGAAGCAAGTCCAGTCGGTTGTGGTCGAAGGAGGAGACTCCGACACCAACCGCAGGATTGAGCAAAGGTTGAAATCAGACGCCGGCGTCCCTCTTGATCTTCCAAAGCTTTCGACCCAACTGACCCGCATTGCCGGAGAAGGCCAGTTCGACCGCCTCGGCTACGAAGGCTTTACGCAAGACGGGGTGCCCGAGCTGCGCGTGACCGCACATGAGAAATCCTACGGTCCGCCTTTCGTGGATTTGGCCGTGAACGTGGACGGATCTGGCGTGGCCGCCTTCGACTTTTCCGCCGGCACGCGCATCACTTTCATGGACGTCGAACATCACGGCGGTGAGTGGCGCAACGATCTTCTGCTTGGTTCGAGCAACCTCGCTGCTACGGAGTTTTATCAGCCTCTGGCAGGCACCCGCTTCTTCGTCGCGCCCTTTGCGTTCGCTTCCAAGCTTCCCCGCAATGAATTTGAAGGCGAGACGCGCGTTGCCGTCTTCGGCGACGAACGAGCGGGCGGTGGTTTCGATTTCGGCTTTGATAGTGGCCGCCGCAGCGAACTTCGCTGGGGATACGAAATCTTCAGCGGGAAACTTGCGCCTCTAATCGGCAGCGCCGGGTTGCCCTCCGTCAGCGGCAGCACCGGCGAATTCCGCACCCGCTACGTCTGGGATGGGCAGGACAGTCCGTCGGTTCCCGGCCGCGGAACGCGCATCGTCGGCACCTTTTCACGCGTGTTGCAGAGTCCAGGTCTGCCGCATCCCATCGACCAGCTCGACGTGCAGACTTCCACGTTCATTCCTACGGGCCCGAAGACCTCGCTCTTTTTTCTGGCCTCAGGCGGAACAACCTTCCGTGGAGACGCAGGTCCTTTCCAGCTCTTTTACCTCGGCGGCGCATTCCGCTTGGGCGCCTATCTACCGCAGGAATTTGCCGGCAACCATTACGCCTACTCGTCTCTAGGATTCCGCCGTGAGTTTTACCATTTGCCGCAACTCGTCGGAGGAAACATCTACTGGGGTGGATGGTACGAAGCCGGCACAGCCTTCAATAATCCGGGCGCAGTCGTGGTACGCGGCACGTTCAATCTCGGCGTGATCGCCGAAACCATCGTGGGACCAATTGCGGTAGCCACCAGCGTGAGCCCCACCGGACAAAGCCGAGTGAACTTCTCGATTGGCCGGTTGTTTTAAACGGCAACGTCGTGAGCAAGCGAAGGCTGCACAGTGCCGAAGTGCGTTCGGCATTTTCAGAGTGAGCGGCGGGATGCTATCATAATTTGGCTAGTGTGCTCTCCGGGCGCACTCCACCACACTCCTCAGTAGCTCAATGGCAGAGCATTCGGCTGTTAACCGAAGGGTTGTAGGTTCGAATCCTACCTGAGGAGCCATTTCTTTCATCCGCTTTATCAATTGCCGCTGGTTCGCGCTTCAAGCTGTATCTCGACAGCGCCTTGAATACTTTGGCGCAGAGCGCCTGATGATCGGCTAGCATTGGCCGGTGTGCACCGTTGGCGCTCCCTATGAGATGCCCTCGATATCGTGAGAAACTACATTAGCCAGTATCCGCCGAAGTCCGCGAAGCGGTGCTGGGTGGGAATGCGACGCGATTTTGGAGACTGCCCGGCCAAAGAAGCCAACGTTCGCTGTGGCTGATCGTGCTGCGCGAGCCGAGTAAAATGCCCACAGCGATTTCATTCCCTGGAAGCGAGGCGTCTCTCTCTGAATCCGCCAGCGACCCATCGCGGTGCGTTTCGACTCGATGGCCGAGTCGCCGTCGTCACCGGCGGCGGCAGCGGGATCGGCCGCGCGATCGCGTGCAAGTTCGCCGCCCACGGAGCCGCGCTCCGCGTCCTCGATGTGAATCTCGAAGCGGCCGAAGCCACTTGCCAGCAGATTAACTCCTCCGGCGGAAACGCCGCCGCTTACCGTTGCGATGTCACCGACGGCGAGCAAGTCCGCGCGTTTTTTCAGCAGCTCTCCGAGCGCGAGCGTCTTTCGATTCTTGTCAATAACGCCGGCATCTCGCACATCGGCACGATCGAAAGGACCACCGAAGAAGAACTTGACCGTATTCTTCGGGTGAACGTGAAAGGCTTCTATCACTGTATGCAAGCCAGTGTCGCGCAGATGAAGGCTAAAGGTGGAGGAGTGATCCTGAACCTGGCTTCCGTTGCAGGTTCCACCGGGCTGGCCGATCGTTTTGCTTACTCCACCAGCAAGGGGGCGGTAATCGCAATGACCTATTCGGTTGCGCGCGATTACCTGAGCGCGAAGATCCGGTGCAACAGCATCTCCCCGGCCCGCGTGCACACGCCATTTGTGGATGGATATCTGCGAAAAACCTATCCTGGGCGCGAGCGAGAAATGTTCGAGAAGCTGTCACAAGCGCAGCCTGTCGGCAGAATGGCGGCGCCGGAAGAGGTTGCCTCGCTTGCCTTATTTCTGTGTTCTGACGAAGCGGCGTTTATCACGGGTGTCGATTACCCGCTCGATGGCGGCTTCTTCAATCTGCATGGCTGATCCACGAGGCTGAGCATGGGGGCCGAAGTATGGACGTCCCGGTCGGAAACACGTTCAAGACGCCCTGAATGTGATGATGGCTTATTGAGGATCTGAAGGACTGACTGGGGTGCTACTCTGTAAAAGCACCCACGTCGTGACTCCGACAATCACGGATGCGCCCACGCCGACGGCGACAGGAGAATTTAATATGCCGCCGGCAGCCGCCGGAGCGGCGCCCACGCCACGCTTCTTCTTTTTGTTTTTGTTGTCGGCCTGGTTCGATTGCTCGGTTTGCTCATCGCGCGTGGTTTCCTGACCCTGCGCCAGAGTAACTGTGCCATTGTCGTCAGTAACGGTCAGGTCACCCTTGCGCGCAGCGATGCGCACTGTGCCGTCGGTATCTGTCACGTTGAATTCAGTCCAGGCATTCGAAGCCGGCGCCACGCGCACATCGCCCGCACTGGTGGTCACTCCCTTGGACGTAGAAACGGACAAACCCCCATGTTCCAATTTCAGGGAGGCGCCTTCAAATTGCACTAAAGAATCCCCGAGAACGGTAATGCTGGAGCCGGGAGCATGGATATTGACCGCCGAATCGGACCGGGTTTGCACCAGGTCTCCCGCAAAAATTGCCGAGGACTTCGGCACGTGGCTGCCGTTCAACCAGGCGGCTCCATCAGCGTAAAGCATGGCCGCGTTGGAATCGGCGGCGAAAAGCGCAGCGGGCAGAATCAGAAGAAGCACGCAACTTACCATCTTGCGGAAGGCAGACATGCCCATCCCACACTCCGTTATTAACTAAGTGGATTACCTTCCACGCATGGTACCCTCCAATGTTCTTGGCAGTCAATGCCTTTTGTGCTTTCCGGACGCGGCCAGCGGTGGAAAACTTTCTAATCCGTTTCGGATGCAGCCCGGCCCAAGTCGTCAGCGCCACTGGTCGACCGTCTTCCACCAGATCATCCGCAGCCACTCATCCACAAAGGTTTTCGCCCACTGGCGGTGAGTCCACCATCTGGCGCCAAAGCCAGATGGGTCGCGCGAGGCCGCGACCGAATACTCGTGTCCAGGGATTTCACGGCGGAAAATACTCAAGGCGCGACGGGTGTGAAAATCCGAGGTCACGATCAGCACGCTCTTGCCGCCTTCGCGCGCCAGGCATTTCTCCGCGTCTTTCGACTCGTCCTGAGTCGACAAGCCGTCGATCGGACAGATGCTGATCGACGCTGCCTGCGGCAGATCCTGAACATACTTCTGCGCCAGTTGAAGCTGAGTGAATTCGTAAATCTTCGAGTTGGTGGGCACGTCCAGTACAATCCGCCGCCCATATCCCCGCTGCAGAAGTTCCAACGCGCGCGCAGGACGCCGGTCCGTGTCTCCCGCCAACACCAGAATCACATCGGAAGGTCGTGGCGCGTCCAGTATTAGAAAGCCGCCCGCTCTCGCTGCCAGAGCGATCGATAACATCGCAAGAAAAGCCACGGCAAGCCACCATCCACGACTTGTTAGACCCAGACTCTTCATAAATTCCCGACCGCGGAAAATGAAACTAATTCGCCAGTACCCCACCATGCGTCAGAACAGTTCGTCGGGCAAGTGCGTGCTAAAATCCAAACTGAAATCAATTCACCCAAAAGAGACCAACTGTCGCTACGATGACGAATCATTCCGCCTCAAATCGTTCCCCTGATCAGCTCAAGAGCAGGATCCAGCAGCGGCAGGCACGTGTGGGAATCATCGGCCTGGGCTATGTGGGACTACCACTGGCCCTGCTGTTCAGCGAAGAGAAGTTCGTCGTCACTGGCTTCGACATCGACCAGCGCAAGGTCGATACTCTTGCTCAGGGCGGGTCCTACATCTACCGTATCAGCGCCGAGGAAATCCAGAAAGCCAAGGCGCAGGGTTTTACCGCTACCTCCGACTACGCCCGCGTGGTCGAAATGGACGCGGTGATCATCTGCGTCCCCACCCCACTCAATCAATATCACGAGCCCGACCTCAGCTACATCACTGACACTACGCACGCCATTGCCCCTCACCTCCAGGCCGGGCAGTTGGTGGTTCTGGAGAGCACAACTTACCCCGGCACCACGGAGGAAGTAATGCTGCCGATTCTCGAAAAAGAGAATAAGAACGGATTGAAGGCCGCGCGCGCGGTGTCGAATGCAGAGAAGGAATTCTTTGTGGCGTTTTCTCCCGAGCGCGAGGACCCGGGCAACACTACGGTGGCGCGCCGCGATATTCCCAAGGTCGTTGGCGGTGTAAATCCGCAGGCCTCAGAGCTGGCTGGCGCGTTGTATGGTTCTATCTTTCGCCGCACCGTTCCCGTTTCCTCACCGGCCGCGGCCGAGATGACCAAGCTGCTCGAAAACATCTACCGCTGCGTCAACATTGCGCTGGTGAACGAACTGAAGCTGCTCTGCCTGCGCATGGGGATCGACATCTGGGAAGTCATCGAAGCAGCCTCCACCAAGCCCTTTGGCTTTCATCCGTTTTATCCGGGGCCGGGCCTGGGGGGACATTGTATTCCGGTCGATCCGTTCTACCTGTCCTGGAAGGCCAAGGAATGGGACTTCCGCACTCGCTTCATTGAGCTCGCGGGAGAGATCAACATCAACATGCCCTATCACGTTCTCGCTTCGATCGGTGGGGCGCTGAACGGCCACAAGAAATCCGTGAACGGTTCTCGAGTCCTCATTCTGGGCGTGGCTTACAAGAAAGACATCGACGATCTGCGCGAGTCTCCTGCGCTCACTATCATCGAACTGCTGCAACACGAAGGCGCCGAGGTCAGTTATCACGATCCCTACTTTCCTTTTATAGGGAAAGGGCGCAAATACGACCTGCAAATGAAACGGGTCGAACTGGAAAAGCTCGGCCAGTACGACTGCGTCGTCATCGTCACCGACCACTCCGACTACGACTACGGGAAGATTGTCGGCGAAGCTCAGTTGGTCGTGGACACGCGCAACGCTACCAAAGGAATTCATAGTCCCAAGGTTGTGCGCTGCTAGATTCTGCCGTGCTCATCATGGGCTCAGAGGTGCTGGTCGGCATTGGGGTGGCCAAATAACTGCAGGCCATCTAGAGATCCATGGCCGCATCTTGTTTTGCAGTTGAGCGCGCTCCAGAGTGTAAAGGGCTCCGAGCAGAGTGTAATTTTTTTGCCTTAACCAGTCGAGTTCGCGCCGCTGGCGCGGCGGGCGACCGTAAACTACTGAAATGTCAATAGGATGAACTTCCTGTTTGCTATCGAAACGGCCTTTGCCGTGCATGTTTTGAACCTGGGTAGTAGACTTAACGGACTGGTTGATCCCTGCAGTCCCACGAGCTCGAAGCTACAGTCTGAGAAACTTCCATCCCAGGCGGGTGTTTTCAACGACTGACGATTGAAGAACTGACGAGTAAACGCGGATTATGAGTTCATCTTCCTCCCAAGACACCCTTTTCTCCCTTCTACCGACGACGCGAACTTCGTGGACGAAATTCGCTTTCAGCACTGGAACGCAGGCTGTGGCGGTTGCCCTTCTCATCTGGGTGCGCTTGTTGTATCCCACCGTAGTTTCGCCTCCTGAACACAGTTTTCGTTCGGTTGAGCTGGTAAGTACTCCGGTTCCGGTCAATCACCAGCCACAGCCACTCCGCCAGTTGCAGCCTGCCATCGTTGCCGAGTTGGAGTCGCCAACGCCCGCGCTGCGGCTGCCCGCGCCTCGGCCGAAGGCGCCTGCGAAAGTGGAAGATGTTGCCGCACCCACAGTGAGCATTGCCGCTAAGAAGTTAGACCCCTTGCCCCTCAACTCTGCGCCCATCATCCCCAAAGAGGGGGTGAAGACAAACGTGTTTTCCGCAGGAAGCTCGGCCACTCCCACTGTCGCGCGCGCTCCTTCGCAGGTACAGACCGGGGGCTTTGGCGACCCGAATGGAATTCCCGGCAAGACCAATCAAGGCAAGGCGGTCAATATCGCAGCGTCGGGATCGTTCGATCTTCCATCCGGACCAGGCTATGGTAACGGCACTGGTGGCTCGAAAGGCATAGCGGGCGCGGTCGCCAGTTCCGGATTTGGCAATGGGACGGCCATCGGGAACAGTAACGCTCACAAAGGTGCCGTTCAAATGGCCGGCTTTTCCGATGGCGATGTTCCGGCTGGGCCCACTGTCCGGTCCCGTCCAGCGGAAACAGCAGTCAAGGCGGTGCCTGCAGAGATTATTTCGAAACCCACTCCCGTCTATACTCAAGAGGCGCGAAGTCTGCGTATTGAAGGTGAAGTTCTACTGGAAGTCGTTCTGGAGGCTTCTGGCAGCCTCCACGTAGTCCGCGTCCTACACGGGTTAGGTCACGGCCTCGACGACAATGCCGTCAAGGCTGCGGAACAGATTCACTTCAAGCCAGCAATGAGGGATGGCCAGCCGACAGATTCCAGAGTCGTCTTGCACATTATCTTTCAGTTGGCATAGGTTTCTTCCAAAAGGTCTTTATGCGTATTCTTCAGGTAGGTTCTCTGTTGTTGGCGTTGGTTCTTTCTTTGCCCGCGGTTTCACAGGATCTGACTTCTTCACCGCCATCGGCAGCAGCCACGGATACGGCCCCGCCGGCAGAAGCCGGGAAAACTCTTACTGCTCCGCCACCTTCATCATTCAATGAGGTGATGGATCGCGTCGTCCAGAGAGAACATCTCTTCGTGGCCCAGATGCGCAACATGCATCCCATGGTCGAGACCTATCTTCAGTATCTCAAGACCGACAAGGATGAAAACGCTTCCCCGGTAAAGGACCAGTATTTTCTCGGTCGTCTGGATTTGAGCGACGGCCCCGAAGATACGTCGTTCATAGGCCAGCCCGGCTTCGGCCACCGCATGCTCGACCATCTCACCGGCCTCTATTCCATGCATTTTCTTCCGCTCGGCTTCGCGCAGATGGTGGTTCTCGATACTGATTTTCAAAGGAAGTACTACAACTTCACCTTCGTACGCCGTGAGTTTCTGGGCGAACTACGCTGCCTGGTTATCGATGTCGAGCCCCGAGAAGACGCGACGCCGGGGCGCTTTATCGGACGCATCTGGGTGGAGGATCAGGATTACAACATCGTGCGTTTCAACGGCACCTACCATTCCCGGCCGAACAGCAATTTTTACCTCCACTTCGACAGCTGGCGCTTGAACATGCGCTCGGGCATGTGGCTTCCTGCGTACATTTACAGCGAAGAGTCGAACATGAAGTATCGCATCGCCAAGAGTCTCCACTTTCGGGCGCAAACCCGGCTCTGGGGATACGACTTGAAGGCCCAGAACAAGAACTCGGAGTTCACCCAGATTCTGGTGGATTCGCCGCAATCGGTAAAGGATCAGAGCGACATGGCGGCGGATGCTACTCCCGTAGTCGCGGAACGGATGTGGGAGCGGCAGGCCGAAGATAATGCGGTGGAGCACCTGCAGAAAGTTGGCCTGGTTGCGCCTCCCGGCGACGTCGACAAGATTCTTCAGACTGTCGTCAATAACCTGTTGGTGACTAACAATATCGATCTGCAGTCCGATGTCCGCTGCCGAATCCTGCTTACTTCACCGCTGGAATCGTTCACCATCGGTCACACGATCGTGATCAGCCGAGGGCTGCTCGATGTATTGCCCGACGAAGCCTCGCTGGCCATGGTATTGGCACACGAACTCAGTCACATTGTGTTGGGCCACAAATTCGATACCAAGCTGGCATTCAACGACCGCATGTTCTTTCCCGACGAGGACTCGTTCCAGCGCTTCGACTTCAAACGCCGGTCCGTTGACGAAGAAGCGGCCGACACCAAGGCTATGGAGTTGCTGAAGAACTCTCCTTATAAAGACAAGCTGGCCAGCGCGGGATTGTTTCTAAGGGCCCTGCAGGAAAGTGCTCCGGATCTGCCTAATTTGATTCGCCCGCATCTCGGAAACAGCCTGGCGAGCCGCAAGAATGTCCGCATGGCGGAGTTGCTGGCTTCTGCTCCGCAACTCGAACCGAAACGGATCGACCAGATTGCCGCTCTTCCTCTCGGAGGACGCCTCAGGCTTGATCCCTGGACCGATCAGGTGGAGCTCGCAAAAGCGAAGCCGGTGCCCCTGACCGGGGCGCGTGAGAAGATGCCATTCGGCATTACGCCATTCTTTCCTTACCTTACTCGAATCTCGACTCCAGGCAGTGAGAAGGTCGCACTGACAGCGCCAGCTCCCAAGTAGTTGACGGATAGAGGTGAAGTTTCGAGGTGAATGGGACGGGGATAGGAAGGCGAGAAGGCAGCACCCAACGGATCGCGATCGCCGGTTCGCGATTACTGCAGGGCACTTCCTACGTTGGAAAATACGTTGTTGGCGTTCGAGCCGATAAGGCGGACGGTACCGACCACGATCACCAGAATCACAGCCAGCATCACCGCATATTCGGCGATATCCTGACCACTCTCATCGTTCCATAGGTTTCGCAAAATTTTTGCCACGGGCTCCGTCTCCTTGAGTTACTTAGTGACGAGTTACTTGGTGACCGCAATCCCTCGCTTGTAAACACGGCGAAAGATTCCAATCTGGGTGACCGGCTCATTTTCTGTCCCGAGGCTGGTTGTAATGTGATGATAGGTGTGGCAAGCAGTCCCGCCAATGGCCCGTAAGTGCCATTATCCGTTACCTCCGGTCATGTTACCGGCATTAACCGATGCTTCGTAGCGGAAGCGACTGGTTGACGGCGAACAAAGCCAATTCCAAGCGTGTGGAGACTCCCAGTTTGTCGAAGATGTTGCTGAGATGGTGCTTGACGGTGTCTTCGCTGATCTTGAAGTATTCTGCAATCTCTTTGTTCGAATACCCTGCCACCACCGCGGCAACGATCTCCAGCTCGCGCGGGGTCAAGCCGAACTTTCTCTGTCGCGCTTCGTCGCTGGAGGATTGCACCAGCGTACGCAGATATTGCACCAGGTTGGAAACGCTCTCCCGTCCCACCCAGTACTCGCCGGACATCACAGTGTGAATCGCTTTCAACAGCAGCTGCGTCGCCGAGTCCTTCAGCACCACGCCCCGGGCACCCAGTTGCAGAGCCTCGACGATCTGGCTCTTCTCCGCCGCCGCGGTCAGCAAAATCACCCGCACTGGAGTTGAATTGTTTCCTGCGCTCAGGTCCCGCAGGGCTTCCAGTCCGGGATGCTTGGGCATCGCGAGATCGAGCAGGAGAATATCGGGCTTCAGTTGCCGCGCCAGTTTTACCGCCTCCGCGCCGTCCGAGGCTTCGCCCAGGACCTTCAAATCCGGCTCGGCCTCCAGAAGCCGGCGCAACCCATCCCGGAAAATGGGATGGTCGTCGGCAATCACGATGCGAACAGGCTGTGACTTCTTAAAGTTCATCGGAAACTTCTCCATCCCTCGGAACCTTGATTTCCAGGCGCGTCCCCGTGCCGGGATTCGATTCTACCGTGAGTGCGCCAGCAATTAAACGGACACGTTCTTTGATAATCATCGGCCCCTTGCCAATCTGGTCGAGTTCGTCCTGCGTTAGACGGCCGGAAAATGGAAAGCCTTTGCCATCGTCCTCCAGCGTCAGACTCCACTGGCTGGGAGCCGAGCTTAAGCGCACCAAGGCATGACGGGCTTTGCTGTGCTTGCGCACATTGACCAAACCCTCCTGCACAATGCGCAACAGTTCCCGGCAAACCTTGTCGGGCATATCCAGTTGCTCGATGTCCGTCACGAAGCGCGCGGAAATGCCTGTCTCCCGTTCAAACCGTTCCACCGAGTCGGACACCACACTGAGGAACTTTCGAGCATCCACATCGATCGATTTCATCTGCTGCATCAGTTCCCGAAGCTTCAGAACTTCTTCGCGCAGCAGTCCCTGGATACGGCCCAGTTCGCTGCCAACCACGGCCGGCGTGGTCTCCGCCTGGCGCCGGAGAACATCCACCTGCATCTCCACCGCTATCAGCGACTGCACGGCTCCATCGTGCAGTTCCCGTGCGAAACGGGCGCGCTCCGCGGCTCCGGCGCGGCGCCTCAGGCGATGCAGTAGATAGACGTTGTAAACTGCCGGCCCTACCTGGCGAAGTAAATCGAGCAAGAAACGCAGCTCTTCCTGCGTATCCCCTCGCCAGGAAGGCTCGAATACGAATACCCGCCCCCGCCATTCGCCTCCGAAGACGAAAGAGACTGCAATGAGAGATCGAAAGGGCTGAATGAGCTGCAATTGACGCAGGGCCTCAATAGCTGGTAAGAGCACTTGATTGCCCTCGCGGTCGAGCGCGATCACGGACAACCGCTCTCCTTCGGTCGTGGCGTAGCAAACCTCGCCCGGAAAATCTTCGAGATAACTTTTCGCGTCCCGCGGACCAGATTCCAGCCAGACGAAATCTGAATTCCCGCCCTCCCCATTGCGCAACTCACCCAGAAAGCTTCTGTGACTGTGAATCTCCTGGGAGGCGATGAGTAGACGCGATGCAGTGTACATCCCAACGATTTCGCGACTGATTTGCTGCAGCGTTCCTGTAAGCCCAGCTTCGACCCGCACCTTCGCCAGCATCCGGGTCACCCCTGCTTTTTCCGCCCGCAGGTGCTTCTGCTGCTCCGCCAGATAACCAAGCAGCAAACCCATCACGATCAAGTAGACCGACAACATGAACAGCCGTTTCGGCTCAAACTCCGTTGTATTCATCCGGAGCCCCGAAAAAATATGCCACGGTAAGCTTCCCCCGTGCTTCAACCACACATGAAACAGCACGAAGCTTTCTGCCCAAAGCAACACCACCTCGGCCGCCGCTGTGCTGAGCGTCTCCCATAAACCCCATCTGTAAGCTGCGGCAGTCAGGACAAAAACAAAGAACAAGATGAACGGGCTCCGCGGACCGTCCCCAAACACCGAGATGAAAGCCGGCCAAACGATGTCGGCCGTGTGCACCAGAATGCGGAAAGATTCCGTCGACGATTTTCGTCGGCGCAGCAGCATCAGCACCAGGATGCTGTTGCCCATGTAGAACCCCAGAAGCCCGTAGGCCGCCGGCGAATTACCCAACTGGGTCGGGTCCATGCGGATCGCGACCAGCGCGCAGACTGCCAGAAACACGCGGGCGGTGGCCAGCCAGCGCTCGATGCGGCGAGTCTCACTAGGGTCGGCGGGAGCCTGCGCTCTTCCAAAGAAACGGTGCTTAGCGTCAGAGCGCAAGTTAGTCACTCCCAGTTTTGAAACGGACTAGTCAGGAATAGGAATGCTTCGCATATTATTGATAAGAAAGATCGGGAGCAAGCAAAACTTTTCGCCTCCACTCCCCGCATCGTTGCTCCTCAATCTCCGCGGTTGATGACTAACATTGGTCTATAACAGAGCCTAAATATTCCTAGGTTCCACTGGATTACTTCCGTAACCCAAACAGGTTCTGATGGCAGTCTAAAATGGCCGCCAGGGTCTCTTTTTGCGCAAATATTCCAAGCTCTGGGGAGGCGCGGTCGCTGGCTGTCTCGCGATCCTGATCCTGGCTGCGCTGATCCTGCCTCACTCCTTTCGCCTCACGGCCATCAGCGATGTAATCCAATGCCTCTTGCTGTTTTCCGGAGCCGCCTCCCTCATCCCTCAGGCGGTGAGGTCGCGTGGACACTTGCGCCTTTTCTGGGCGCTCATGGCCACGGGCATTGCCTTTTGGTTTTCCTACCAGTTGTGTTGGACCTACATCGAAGTCTGGTTGCGTCAGGATGTGCCGGACCTCTTCGTAGGAGACATCGTTCTCTTTTTGCAGCTCGTGCCCCTGATGGCTGCGCTGCTACTCCGTCCGCATGCGCCTCAAGACGAGTATGCCGCGCGTTTGCGCCGCCTGGACTTTGCCCTTCTGCTGATCTGGTGGGTCTATCTGTATGTGTTTATCGTGATCCCCTGGCAGTATGTCGTCGCCAATCCCTCCACTTACAATCACAATCTAAATTCGTTGTATCTTATCGAGAAGCTTGCGTTTCTGGGCACTCTGTTCATGGCATGGAATGGCAGCAAGGGGGAATGGAAAACTTTCTACGCCAGCCTCTTCGGAGCCAGCGTCACTTATGCCGCCAGTTCTTATCTGGCGAACTGGGCGCTGAGCCGTCACACCTATTACAGCGGAAGCCTCTACGATATTCCCTTGGCCGTTTCCATGGCCTGGATTACCTTCATCGGGTTGCGCACCGCTACTCGCGAGCCGCAGCCCGGTGTCCGGTCTACCTCCACATCGCACGGCGTATGGCTGGCGCGGATGGGCATGATTGCCGCTTTTTCGCTTCCACTCTTTGCCGCATGGGCCATGGTGGATGAGGCAATCGCTCCACCCATCCGCTCCTTCCGCGTAGTCCTTACTTTGGCCGCCTCGCTGCTCATGGGGGTTATGGTTTTCGTTCGTCAGCGCCTGTTGGATCGCGAGTTGCTGCGCCTGCTGACGCATTCGCGGGACTCATTCGCGAACCTGAAGCGCTTGCAGGTACAGATCACCGAATCAGCAAAGCTGGCCTCCATCGGGCAATTGGTTGGCGGCGCCGCGCACGAACTCAACAATCCCATTACCGCCATGCTGGGTTATTCCGACCTGCTCCTGACAACAGCTCTTACCCAGGAGCAGAATGAAATGGCGACGACTATCGGGCAGCATATCCGGCGAACCCGCGCTCTAGTGGCCAGTCTGCTAAGCTTTGCCAAACAGAGTCCGACCGTGATGGCAGCCGTGGATCTTAGCACTTTGGTCCGGACGGCTGTCAAACTCTCGCAGCCCCAATGGCAAGGCCTCAAGATTGAAGTCCGCGCGGAAATTCCGCAGGAGCCGCTGCAGGTCCAGGGCGATTCCAACCAATTGCTCCAGGTGTGCATACAAATTATCAACGACGCCCTGCACGCGGCGAATCTTCACGACAGCCGGACACTGACCATCACTCTGGAGCGAAAAGACGAAACCGCTGTCATCAACCTCTCGGATGCCACCCCGGCAGAAAGCAAAGCACAAACTCTTGTAACACCAGGCACCGGTCTCTCCACTCCTAGAACTCTCTCCGACTTGGGATTGAGCGCGTGCCACGGAATCCTGCGGCAACACAATGGTCGGATTCTCAGTTGGCAGGACCGGGATACTGGAACCACGATCCGGGTGGAGTTGCCGGTCATCTCCTCGGCTGAGGAGAAATCGATTGGATCTGGGGCTCCAGCGAGATGGCGACCTCAGTCGTTCGCTTGAGCTGGCCGCATGCCGCGTAGATGTCGCGTCCCCGCGGACGCCTCACGAATGCTGGAATCCCCGCCTCCCTCAGAATATTCTGAAACGCGATCACCCGGTCTTCGCCGGGAGTAGCGAAATCAATTCCCGGACCAGGGTTCAGCGCGATCAGATTCACCTTGCAGCGCAGCCCGCGCAGCAACTCCGCGGTCTCCTTTGCATGCTGCGGCTCGTCGTTCACTCCGCCGAGCAGCACATATTCGAACGTAATCCATTCCCGCGTCCGTAACGGAAAGTCTCTCGCTGCCGCCAGGAGCATCTCCAGATTCCACTTCTTATTCAGCGGCATCAGCCGCGTGCGCAGCGCATCGTTCGAGGCATTCAACGAAATCGCCAGCTTGGGCCGGATTTTTTCCTCTCCGAAATCACGGATGCGCGGCACAATCCCCGCCGTCGAAACCGTCATCCGCCGCTCGGCGATGCCGACGCACTCCACCAGCAACCGCGATGCTTTGATGAAGTTCTCATAATTCAGAAACGGCTCGCCCATCCCCATGAAAACCAGATTGATGCGATCCTCCGGCGGCGAGACTTTCTGATCTTTGAGCACCGCACAAACCTGACCAACAATCTCGCCGGCAGTCAGATTGCGCTTCACTCCCAGCAGCGCCGTCAGGCAGAACTGGCAGTCGACAGCGCAACCCACCTGGCTGGAGATACAAATCGTGGAACGGCCAAAAGAGCCCAGTCCGCTGCCCTGTTTTGAAAGGGCGCGGCTTTGAGCCGCGCCGTAAGTCGCGACAGAATTAACCGCGGCTTTAGCTGCCGAGGCACCTGGGATGGAAGTCTCGGCTTCCGCTCCAGCCTCACTCCCATCTCCCGCTTCGCCACCATCCCCTTCAGGCATCCAAACCGTCTCCACGCTTTGCCCGTCGGCGAGGCCAACTAGATACCGCACCGTCCCATCAACCGACACAAACTTCTTCTCAATCCGCGCCGCCCCAACAGTCACTCCGCTCTGGGCCAATCGCTCGCGGAGTCCTTCAGGAAGCGTGGAAATCTCCCCCAGCGTTTCCACTCGTTGCCGGTAAACCGCTTCCATGATCTGTTTGGCGCGATAGCTGGGCTCACCTGCCTCGCCCACCAGCGCGGACAGCTCTTTGTGATCCATGCCTAGCAGCGACGAATTGAGAGTTCTGTCCATGATTCTTAAGCCGCGCGTTCCTGCCATTCCTGACCAAGGAACAAATCTAACTATATGATTCTAAACCATTAACTGTCTTATTGTCGCAGGGCGCCACCCGCCCGCCAGATGTGTAAGAATAGTGGAGCACCTTCTAGGAAGTTACTCGTATCGCCATGGTAAAAGAAGCCCGCAATATTCGCCGTCAGGTGTTGCCTCACGGCCTCACCGTAATCACCGAGCAGATGGAGCACATCCGCTCCGCCTCCATCGGCATTTGGCTCGAAACCGGCTCGCGCGATGAGACGCCGCAGGTCAACGGCATCTCCCACTTCATCGAGCACATGGTCTTCAAAGGCACCAAGCACCGCACCGCCGAGGAGATCGCCCGCCAGGTCGATTCGATCGGCGGCAACATGGACGCCTTCACCAGCAAAGAGTGCATCTGCTTCAACGTCAAGGTGCTCGACGAAAACGTTCCCATCGCGCTTGAGATTCTCACCGACCTCGTACTGCATCCCACATTCACTGCCGAGGACATCACCCGCGAACGCGGCGTGATTCTCGAAGAGATCAAAATGGATGAGGACAATCCCGACTACCTCGTCCACGAAATCTTCACCCAGAATTTCTGGAAAGACCATCCTCTCGGCAAGCCGATCCTGGGCACGAAGGAAACCGTGAAGAAATTCGAGCGCCAGACCGTGCTCGATACCTATTCGCACCGCTTCGCTCCCGGCAACATTATCGTGGCCGCCGCCGGCCACCTCGATCATGACCATTTCGTCGATCTCGTGGTCAAGCACTTCGAGCACCTGAAGCCCGCGCAAAACGGCTTCCACTCGTCCGTCCCCAAAATCGTTCCTCGCATCGTTCTACGCAATAAGAAGGCGCTCGAACAGGTGCAACTCTGCATTGGCGTTCCGGCCTATCCTATCGCCCACGAGAAGCGCCACGCCGGTTATATTCTGAACACCCTGCTGGGCGGAGGCATGAGTTCGCGCCTCTTCCAGAATATTCGCGAGCGCCAGGGCCTGGCCTACTCGATTTACAGCGACCTCAATCCCTATCGCGACACGGGTTGCATGGCGGTCTATGCTGGAACTTCGCTTGCGTCGGCGGCAAAGGTGGTGAAGTCCGTGGTCGCCGAATTCCGCGACCTGAAGACCAAGCCGGTGCCGGAAGAGGAACTGCGCCGCTCCAAAGATCAACTCAAGGGCAGCCTGATGCTCTCGCTTGAGTCGAGCACGGCCCGCATGTCGAACCTGGCTCGCCAGGAAATGTACTTCGACCGTTTTCAAGATCTCGATGAACTCATCGAAAAGATCGAAGCCGTCACCGCCGACGATCTGCAGAACATAGCCCAAGAGTTCTTCAACACGGAGTCCGTTGCCGTGACCGCACTCGGCAATTTGAGCGGACTGAAGATTTCACGCGATCAATTGGCCTGCTAAGAGCCTTGCTTTGAAAGGGCGCCGCTTCGAGCCGCGCCGCGGAGGCTTTCAAAAACCAATAGCGGCTTCAGCCACCCTCTTTCTTCATGTCCCTGGTGCTTGATTATTTCCGCTCCCGTGTTGTAACTTTGCCCGCGCCGGCTCATCTCATCTCGGTCAGCAGGTGCAGACCTGCCGGACGACTGAACTCGAAACTCACCTGAAGGAGATCACCATGAAGAAGACTCTCGGCAGTTTGACCCTTGCCTGCATCTTGGCCGCCTCGATGGCAGCCTTTGCGCAATCCGGCGATAATTCCATGAAACAGGATGACAGCAAGCAAGATACCATGAAAAAAGATGACTCGATGAAGAACGACAGCAAGCCCGCCGTCAAACCCAAGACTGCCAAAACCGCAAAGACCTCGAAGACCGCGAAGACGGACACCATGAAGAAAGACGATAGTATGAAAAAGGACGACACGATGAAGAAAGACGACACCATGAAGAACGATCAGATGAAGCCGAATTAAGTCGTCCGGGCGCGGGCCTGTGGGTCCGCGCCGTTTCGTCTCACTTAATGCCCCGCCGTACTGAGCAGTTCGTGCTGTTCTTCCGCTTCCTCGCTGGCAACCTCTGCCCCAGAATGCTCCGTTAACCCCGTCTTCAGATACTGCCGCAGGCAGCGCGAACAAGGAACATAGCCGTCCTGAATCGCCTCTTTCGCCGTCAGCGTACGTTCCGTAGCCTTGTCATGAATGAAAGGGCATCCCGGCACGTGAAAGAGCTTCGATCCCGCCGAAACCACGACCACCAGGTCAGGAGGAATATCATGCCCCGGCGCCGCGAGTATCGACTTGACGGGATGTTTAAAGCTCAAAGTATTCGCCAATTTCAATCCGCCAACGATCAAAGCCAGCGCCGCAACCGGAACCAGCCACGCCGACCAGCTCGACCATCGCGATGCGCCCGACGTCTTCGGCGTCAACCGCTTCCCCAGCCGCTTCTCAAGACGCTGGCTGAAGCCCGCCGGCACCTCCAGCATGCGCTCGTCGCCATAGAGCTGGACCACGTTCCGCGTTCCCGCCAGCACCGACGCACACTTCTGACACGTGCGGAAATGCTCGTCCATCGTCGAGCGCAACGCAGCGTCCACGTCGCCATCGACATAACTAGAAGTCTCGCGCCAGACCTGTTCGCAGTTCAACATTTTCTGGTTCTCTACCATGGCTTGTTTCCCTTCTCGAACGGCAACCGGCTGAACCAGCCCTGTTTCCACCCGGCGGCCAGCAGGTCGCGCAACATCAGGCGCGCCCGCAACAACCGCGTCTTCACCGAAGCAACCGTGATACCCAGCGCCTCCGCCGTCTCCTGGATGTTCAGATGTTCCATATCGCGCAGCACAAAGACCTCGCGATACTTGCGATCGAGCGTCCCCAGCGCCTGCGCCAGCTTCATCCGCACTTCCTTGCGCTCGAGCGCTTCCGAGGGGATCTCGCGCCAGTCGGCGAAATCGCGGGGCGCGTATTCGTGTTCTTCCTCGCCCCGGCCGGAACGATGACCGTCTAGTCCCTCCATCGCCACAGTTCGCTCCCTTCGCCGGCGCATCAGAGCCTCGTTCACCGTGATCTGAATCAGCCAGGTGCTGAAGCGCGCCTCAGACCGGAATTGCCTGATGTTCGCCAACGCCTTCAGCATCGCTTCCTGAGCAGCATCCTCGGCGTCTTGTTCGTTCCGCAGGATGGCGAGTGCCGCGGCGAAGACGCGCCGTTCATAGGGCCGGACCAGCTCGTAGAACAGTTCGTGCTGTCCGCGCTGGACCTCCGAAATTAAATCTCGCTCGCGCGCGCCGGTCTGCTCCGGATTATTCAACACCGTACCTGGTATGGACATACAGCTGGCAATCCTCGCGGCTCGAGTTGTAAGGCCTTAGGTGCCTGGGTTTGGCTCCTGGGTTCGCCGAAGACCTGAGACCTAAGGCCCATGGGCCTTTCCCGTCAGTATTCCGGATCCTTCTTCCAACCCGTCAGCATTGAAAGGAAATTGTTCCAGCCATGCAGAATCACCATCACCAGATGTCCCGCCACGAAAAACAGAATCGCCCACATCACCGCGAAATGCCAGATGCGGGCATAGTGAAATCCTCCCATCATCCATGCCAGCCAGGAAAACTGCACCGGCTTCCACACCGCGAACCCCGTGACCACAGAGAGAACTCCGAGGATGATCGCGGTAGTGTAAGCCTGCTTCTGCAGCGGGTTATAGGCCTCACGGACCGGCGGTTTCGGACCGAAGAAAAAATAATGCTTCACCATCGGCCAGACCCCGGGAATGTCACGCGGCGTGAACAAAACCTGGCGATAGTTTCCGCTGAAAATCTGGTAGCCGAGATAGAAAACCCCGGTTCCGAGGTAGATCCACATGAATGTCAGATGCCACTGCAAGCCGCCGCCGAGCCATCCGCCGATGGCGAACGCCCGCGGCCAATGCAGCAAGTCCTTCTGCGGAATCTTGGCGCCGAAGCTGGGAAAGGCACGGAAAATCTGCAGTCCACTGCCCACCATTACGAACAGCGAAACGGTATTCAGCCAATGGCACAGCCGCACCACAAACGGATGTTCGTAAACCGCCCGCGCCACAACCACAGGCTCATCATCATTCGTATCTTTTTCGCTCTTGCTTCTTGTCTGAATGATTTCGACGGCTGCATCGCTCATCTTTATCTCCGGCGCTCTTACACCAACCCTATAAACCGTAAAACCATGAATATCCCTGGTCTTCCCAGTAGCCGACCCGGTCCAGCACATGCGTGACTTTCATGTCTATCAAATATTTGGCCTGCTTGTAGCCAATCTTGGTGGGAATCTGCAAACGCAGCGGCGCGCCGTGCTCGCGGGTAAGCGGTTGCTCGTACATTTCGTAGCAGAGCAGAGTCTGGGGATGTAGCGCGGTAGCTATGTCCAGCGATTCGTAATAGTCATCAGCACAGTTCACGGTGATGAAGCGCGCAGTCGGATCCGCGCCCACCAATTTCAGAAAATCCGACAACCGGGCTCCGCCGAAGCGTCCAATTACATCCCATCCCTCGACGCAGATGTGGCGCGTGTTCTGCCGGTAACGCGGTAGCGCCTGCACCTGCGCCAGCGTGTAGTCTCCGGGCTTCTGGACAGCCCCGCTGACGGTCAGGCTCCAGTTTTCGAAGATAACTCCCGGATCCTCAACGTCGTAGCCGTTGATCGAAAATTTCGCGAACGGAGTGAGGTCGGCATTGTCGAATTCAGGCGCGCGATGCGCGGAGCGGAAAAGCCGCGCCGAAGCCCAGTCGCTGAACCCGAGGCCTTTCTTCAGCAAGCCTTCCTGCAGGCTAGGGATGGCGAACGCTCCCAGTGCCAGGACCGGCGTCAGCTTCAGCAATTCGCGGCGGCCGTTTTGCCGGAATTTCTTTTCATCGATCTTGCGATCCCCTATTTTGCGATCATCCCTCTTCATGATTGACCTTCATGTGTTTCGTCGGCCCAGATGGTTTTCGAGATCCCAAAGGCCGGATGACGCCGCTTTCCGGGCACAGATGGGATTCACAAGTGCCACTGAAAGTTTCGCCAAGTGCCAGTTTTGAGAATCATACCCCTTCGCGTCAGGCCAGTTCCCATCTTTTGCTGGCCATTGGAGCGTTTCCGAGTCATACTAACGAAACGCTAAATTAGAGGAGCAATCCAGTTCCCGCATGTCAGATTCCGTGGTGCCCAAGTCAGATCGCAACCTGCCAGCAGCCAGTAGAAGGATTGCGTCCGAGGATCCCAAGCAGAAGAAATTGATGGTGGGAGCACTGTGCCTACTGCTGCTGGCTCTTAACATCGTACTCTGGCGTAATCGCGACTTCTGGTTTCCGGATGCACAGAACGCAGTATCGGATCTGCCCGCAGCGACTTCCCCTGCTGCGAAGACAACTCCAGCAGAATCCTCCACGGCGGTCGCAAAACCTGTCACCGCGACGAAGTCGAAGCCGAAGCATCAAGTCCAGTCGGCGCCAGAAACTCCCGACTCATCAACTCCGCCAGCTCCTGTAGCCGTCACCAACCGGACGGTGTTGCCTCCGTTGGACGTGGAGGTTGTTGCCGGAGATTCGCATCGTACAATCCGGCCCGGCAGCAATTCCGTTCGTTTGGACTTGCAACCGGGAACTCCGCCGCAAACGCCCGCCGGTGCCGGCGCGCCCGACAACACTGAGATCGCCGCGAACGTAACCACCAACGCCGCTGAGCACCTGCAAATGTCGACCGACGCGTCCGCGGTCGTGACCCGCCCGGTGAGCCCTAATTATCCCCTGCTGGCGCGGCAGATGAAAGTACAGGGTTCGGTGATTCTGCAAGCATTGATCGGCAAGGATGGAATCATCCAGAATTTGCGCGTGGTGAGCGGCCCGCACATATTGGCCTCGGCCGCACAGGACGCCGTCCGGCAGTGGCATTTCAAGCCACACTTTGAAGGCAGCGAAGCGGTGGAGACTCAGGCCAAAATCACGGTCAACTTCACGATCTCAACCAACTGAGGATTCGGGTCTTAGGTCGCAGGTCTTCAGGCAGAACTATGACCTAAGACCTAATACCGCCCGGGAAGATATCGAGTCCATCTGAGAAATCTCCTCCCAAATAACGAGCGCCTCGATCTCTTTCGAGATCGAGGCGCCCGGGCAGCCCTCCCCCAGAACTGCTCACCTGCCAAATTAATAGGGAGGCAGAATTTTGCAAATGGCACGATCGTGCTACGCAACCCGCCCCAAAGTGCCATCCTAAGATTTTGTCTCAAGGAGGCTGGGACAAATAAGCATTGCTGGATTTCAGGTATATTGACCCACGACCCATGCCCACCTTCTACGACCGCTTTGTCGAATGCGCAGAGCGCTGGCCGCACAACGTCGCACTGGAACTCCAGCGGCATGACCAAATCGAGAGTTGCACGTACGCCGAACTACGCCGGATGGCCGAATCCGTCGGGCGATGGGTCACGGAAAACGGATTCGAGCGGGGGGCACGCCTGGCAATCATGGCAGATAACCATCCCCGCTGGGTAGCAGCATATCTCGGGACCATTGCAGCAGGGAGCACCGTGGTCCCACTCGATACCGCGCTCCACGCCGACCAACTCGCCAAGTTGTTGGAGGATAGCGGCTCCTCTGCCCTGTTCTGCGACGCCAATCACGCTAAGGTGGCGCGGGAGGCGGTCGCGAATCTGCATATCGGGCTCGTGCTCATGGACCCAGACCGGATGGCCGAGCACTCCATCCAGGAACACTGGCTGGGAAACTTGACTGCGATTTTCGACGGCGGGCCAGGGCAATTCCTGCCTGAGCACTCGGCTGCGGACGACCTCGCTTCCCTGCTCTACACCTCGGGCACCACAGCCGACCCCAAGGGCGTGATGCTTACCCACGCCAACTTTCTTGGTGAAGTGGAAGCGGTTTTCAATTGGGTCGATCTCGGCCCCACCGACGCCTTGCTGGGCGTGCTGCCTATGTTTCACGTGCTTGCTCAGATGGCGAATCTGCTTTTGCCGCTGGTAAAGGGCTCGCGCGTGGTGTACCTGGAGACTCTGAACACGACTGAGCTCTTGCGCGCCCTGCGCGAACGCAATATCACCGGCTTTGCCGTCGTGCCGCAATTCTTTTATCTCATCCACGAGCGCATCTTTGAAGAAATCGAGAAACGAGGCGCGTTGACGCAAAGAGCATTCAAGATGCTCATTGCACTCAATCGCGGTCTGCGCAAGCTTAGGATCAACGCAGGGCGAGTTCTGTTTCGCAAGGTTCACGAAACCCTGGGCCAGAAGATGCGTTATCTCGTCACAGGCGGATCGCGCTTCGATCCGGAGATTGCGCAGGATTTTTACGATCTCGGCATCGATGTTCTGCAAGCTTATGGGCTGACGGAAACAACCGCTGCCGTATTTGCCAATTCGCCAAACGATAACGTGATCGGATCGGTGGGCAAGGCTTTGAAAGGTGTCCAGGCAAAAATCGTCGACCTGCAATCGCAGGAAGATGGCGGGCCGGCCGTGGGCGAAGTCGCTTTGCGCGGTACGGTCGTGATGAAGGGCTACTGGAACCGCCCCGACGCGACTGCTGCGGTGCTGCGCGAAGGATGGTTTTATACGGGCGACCTCGGCTACTTCGATGCCGGCGGCAATTTGTTCCTCACCGGCCGGAAGAAAGAAGTGATCGTCCTCAGCAACGGGAAAAATATCTATCCCGAAGAAGTTGAGACACACTACCTCAAATCTCCGTACATCAAAGAAATTGCGGTGATGGGGCTGGAAGGCAAACCCGGAGCAAGCAGCGACCGCCTGCATGCCGTGATCGTGCCCAACTTCGACGTGCTGCGCCAGAAGAAGATTGTGAACGCCAAGGAAGTGATCCGATTCGATATTGAGAGCCTGTCGCAGCAGATCGCCTCCACCAAGCGCATCGGCAGTTATGAAATCTGGCAGGAAGACTTGCCTCGCACCACCACCCGCAAGATCAAACGGTTCGAAGTGGAAAAACGAGTTAAAGCGAATCAGTCGCGGAAGGCGGAGGACTCTGAGTCGCCCTTCGAGCGGCCGCTTACCGCCGACGAAGCCGCATGGCTCGATCGGCCCGACGTGCAGCGGGCGCTGAAGATTGTGCGCGAGGCAGCGCGCGCTGCGCCGCCAACCTTGAGACCCAGGCACAATCTCGAGCTCGACCTGGGACTCGACTCCATGCAGCGGGTTGAGTTGCTCAGCCGGATCGAAGAGCAGCTGGGAGGGAACGTCGACGAGTCGCAGCTTGCGGGGATTTACACAGTACGCGACCTCGTCGACGCTGTTCTGCAGAGCGCCGCCACGGGCGCTGGTGGGCCGGCAACTCGCCCGGCCTTTGCCGGTTGGAAGGCGATTTTGGCGGAAGAGCCGGAGCGGTCTGACGTGGTTGCTCTGGTACGCCCGCAGCCGATCGGCGCTGCGTTCTGGTATGCCGTTTCGCGGTTGATCCAAATGATCGCACTCGATCGCTTTGATTTGCGCGTGCGAGGAATCGAGAGGTTACCCAGGAACGGTCCTTATCTTATCTGCTCCAATCACCAGAGCTATATCGATGCGGCCATCCTCGCAAGCATCCTGCCGCCCGAGGTGTTTAAAAAGGTTTTCGCGGTAGGGACGAGCGAAATCTTTGGCAAGGGATTCATGCTGCGGCTGGCGCATTCCCTGAGGGTCGTGGTTGTCGACCCCGACGCGAATCTGATTCCCGCCATGCGCGCCGGTGCGTTCGGCTTACGGCAGGGACGACCGCTCATTCTTTATCCCGAAGGTGAACGCTCGATTGACGGCGCTCCCAAGGTCTTTAAGAAGGGCGCAGCCATTCTCTCCATTCATCTGCAAGTGCCGATTGTGCCGGTGGCGATCGAAGGATTCTACAAAGCGTGGCCAAGGGACCAATCGTTCCAGGGCTTCACGCCGTTGAGGATGGTATTTGGTTCTCCGATTCTTCCTCCGCCCGAGAGCGAGGCATCGGAAGCAACTTACGAGAAACTGACTGCGGAGCTTCGAGCTAAGGTAGTTGAGATGTGGGAAGCGCTACGGAGCCAAACCTTCCACGAAACCTGATCAGAGCCTTTCCTTTAGAGCCGTTCCTTTAGCTCCTCGACCAGAATCTTGGCGACGCGATAGAGCTCGACTAGTTGTCCCTTTTGAAATTCGACGTCTTCCCGGCAGATATCGCCATGCAGCGACAGGCAAAGCTGGTAGGCGGCGCGGATTCGCTCCGAGGTCAGATAGGAGGCCACCGTCGCGGCTCCTTGATCAAAAAGTGGGGCGTTCGCCGATTGCTGGGCCGCCCACGCCGTGTTGCGTATGCGATTCAGCGCGTCGCGAAAATCCGTAAGAACGCGGGGATCAACTTCTCCGTGAAGCAGCGGCTCCTGCAGCGCCCGCAATTCAGTTATGGCGCTCGCCAGCCGCTGTGAAACGTTGGCACATGGCGCCGTTCCGCTACTCACAGGTCTGCCTCACAACTTAGACAGTAATACGTTTCTCTCCGGCAGAACAGACCCTGAGGAACATATGCCTTCGTAATCCTCATTGGTACAGAAAAACATATTAGCGATCGCAAAGAATGTCGTCGTTGCGAAACCTCTGCGTCGGCAACGATGTGCGTTACTTAGCGCGCGGATGAGTCTGATCGTACACCTGCAACACATGTTTCATCGACAACTGGGTATAGCGCTGCGTCGTCGCGAGGCGTTCGTGGCCAAGCAACTCCTGAATAGCGCGCAGGTCGGCGCCCTCTTCCAGCATGTGCGTGCCGAAGGCATGGCGCAGCGTGTGCGGGTGGACGTCGGGTGAAAGACCTTTGGCAACGGCAATTTTCTTGATGATGCGGCCGACGCTGCGCGTTGTGAGCTGCCCACCCCGCCGGTTTATGAGCAGGGCGCTTGCCTGCTTGTGGATTGCTTCGAGTAGTTTGTGGCGCTCGGGTAGATACCGCGCGAGTGCCGCCTTCACCGAGTCACCGAACGGAACGTAGCGCTCTTTCTTTCCCTTGCCGCGAATCAGGATCGCCTCGGCGCTCAGCCGGATATCGTGGAGGTTGATCCCGGTGAGCTCCGAATTGCGGATGCCGCATCCGTAGAGCAATTCCAGCATAAGCCGGTCGCGATCGGGGAAGGCCGCCACTTCCGGCATCTCGCCGTCGATCACGGAGTTCATTTCTTCAATCGTGGGCACGCGCGGAAGCTTCTTGGGAAGCTTCGGCGTGGCGACCAGCTTCGCCGGATTCTGCTCCACCAAACCTTCCCTTGCCAGCCAACGATAGAGAGACCGTACCGCTGCCAACGCGCGCGCCACGGAAGTCTTGCTCAGTCCTTGCTCATAGAGTTGCGAGAGAAATCCCCGCACCGCGATATGGTCGATCTGCCTCCATCCCCGCGAACCGGCGTAACCAGCAAAGAGCGATAGATCGCGGCTGTAAGCCTTGATCGTGTGCGGCGACGCATTGCGCTCGCGCAGATGGCGGATGAAGTTGGCGACCGCCTTGGCCACAATTGTGTTCTCTTTGATCATCGCTGATCTTTAGTCGCGGACCTTCGCCCGCGGATGGTGCTTCTGATACACCGTCCTGAGTCGATCGAGTGCCAAGTGGGTGTAAATCTGCGTGGTGGAAATATCGGCATGGCCCAGGATGGTTTGCACCGTGCGAAGGTCGGCGCCGTTTTCCACCATATGCGTGGCGCAGGAATGACGCAGCATGTGCGGAGAAGCAACGCGGCCGGAAACGGCCGAGGCGGCACGCACCATCTGCCAAACGCGTTGCCGCGTTAGCCTGCGACCCCCACGCGTGATAAATAAGAAAGGCGAATACCTCGCCGGGGCCGCGGCTGCCGGCGTTGCGTTCGATGATCCGCTTCGCTTCCCTCTCGCGAGCACCGGACGCGACTCGGCAAGATATTCCCTGACTGCATCCTGCGCCGATTTTCCCAGCGGCACCACGCGTTCCTTATCGCCCTTGCCCCGCACCAGCATGTACCCGGCCTCAAGCTTCAAGTCTTCGAGCTTAGCGCTTACGATCTCCGAAACCCGCGGCGCGCCTGCATAGAAGACTTCCAGCATGGCACGATCGCGGGCAGCCAGCGCAGCGGCCTCTTTCGTGTTGCGCAGTGGGGCGCCGCTGCGAAGTGTGAGAGGAGCGGCCAGCGTCGCATCCATTTCGTCGCGAGCCAAAGCCTTCGGCAAGACCTTCCATTGCTTGGGCGATTCGATGTTCAATGTGGGATCGTGTTCGATTTTCTTATCGAGAAGCAGATAGCGATAGAGATGGCGCAGTGCCGAAAGTTTTCGTCCCACACTCCGTCCATCGACTTGATGGGAAAAGAGCTGCTGCAGAAAATCGCGCACATCAATGCGGCGGGCCGTATGCAAGAAGCGCTTGTGTTTTTCCAGGAACCCGGCGAACTGGCAGATGTCGGTGGTGTAGGCGCTGATGGTAAGGCGCGCCAATCCCTTCTCGATCCTCAAATAGTCGAGAAAGCTCGAAAGCACGCGGGAGTTGTCTTCGGAAGCCATGCAGGAGTGAAGGAAGTATGCGCGTTATCGGACGCTGATAGAAGTGACCAGGTGGATGCCGCACAGAGCCCCGCCCATCGGGCAGAACGCAGCTTGCTACGTCTGACCCGCTTCCCGCAGCATGTCCACTGCGTACAGTGCTCCCTCCGGCGTCTCCTCATGCTTGAAGTAGGCGAAGACATCGCGTCCCGCGGCGAGGTGTTCCCCGATGCGCGCAACCATGCCGCGGCGCTCATCTCCGGTGTAATTCGGCTTGCGGAATCTGTAGTACGCAAACGCCGCGGTAGCAACGTCTGGTGTGGTTCGTTCTTCCGTCTCGGCCACGCACAGCGCCGCCCCGTGCGACTTCAGCAGTTCCCACGTCGAATCGGCGAACCAGGAGTCGTGACGAAATTCAAAGGCCATCGGCAACGTGCGCGGCAGAAGTACGAGGAAATCCTTGAGCAGAGCCGCATCCGACTTTAAGTTCGGCGGCAATTGGAAGAGTACCGGTCCAAGCTTGCCAGCCGCCGCCAGCGGCTCAATCGTCGCCAGGAAACGTGGCACAAAATCCTCCGTTCCCTTCAGCCGCTTGATGTGCGTGATCACCTGGTGCGCCTTAATACCCAGGCGAAACTGTGCCGGGGTTTCCTCAATCCATTTCTGGATCGTGCCTTCTTTTACCAGTTGCCGGAAAGTGAAGTTCACTTCGACCGTATTGAGCAGGGTGGCGTAGTGACTGAGAAACTTTTTCTGCGCGAGCTTGGCTGGATAGAAATCGGGCTTCCAGCTAGGATAAGCCCATCCAGAAGTTCCCGCATAGAGTTGAGGCATAGCGGAGTCCCGCGGCAAAATTCGCAGCGCACGGGATTATACCTTGCGCCCACTCTTCTTCGGCGCATGCCTCCGCTTCTGGGTCTTTTTCACAGCCCGGCGAGAAGTCCTCTTCGGCTCCTCTTCCGCCTGAGCCGCGATTGAGATTACGGGCTGAGTTTCTGCAGCCGCGGATGCCGCAGCGTTCTTGAGATCCGGCAGCCGCTGCTTCAATTCCAGCAACGGGGCAAACAAGTCTCCCGTCTTTTCCACTCGGGAGACTACCTGCTTCGCTTCGAACACAAGCTGGTTGGCATCTTTCTTCTTCAGAGCGCGCTGCACTTCCTCCCAAGTCACCGGAGTCGAAACCGTGGGATGCTCGCGCGCCCGCAACGAATACACCGCAACCGTAGTCTTGTGCTCGTCGTTCTGACTCCAGTCGACGAAAACCTTACCCGTCCGAAGCTGCCTCTTCATATCCGACACGACCAGGTCAGGATGGTCGTGTTCGAGCAATTGCGCCAGCGCGTGGGAAAAAGTTTTGGTCGATTCATAACTGGTCGGGGTGTTCAGCGGAACGTAGATCTGCAGCCCCTTCGACCCTGACGTCTTCGGGAAGCTCTGCAATCGGAAGTGTTCAAAAACTTCGCGCAACCACAGTCCGACCTGGCAGCACTGCACAATGTTTGCCGGCGGCCCGGGGTCAAGATCGAAGACCATCATCGTCGGGCATGTGATTTCTTCCGCGAGCGCGAGTGATGGGTGCAGTTCAATGGCGGCCAGGTTTGCCAGCCAGACCAGCGTAGCCAGGTCGTTGGCCAGAATGTAATAGATCGTACGCCGGTTTCTCGCGCTCCAGATCGGAGCGGTCTTCACCCAATCGGGCCTGTGCTGAGGGGCGTTCTTCTCGTAGAAGAATTCCTCGTCCACGCCGTTGGGATAGCGTTTGCGCGTGAGCGGACGCCCCGCCAGATGCGGCACCATAGCCGGCGCTATGCGAACGTAGTAGTCGATGACTTGCTGCTTGGTAAATCCCGTGGCTGGATACAACACCTTTTCCAGATTCGACAGCTTGAGCTGCTTCCCCTGAACCTCAATCGTCGAATCCATTGCGTGCACGCTCCAGCAGCATTGTGCAACAAACCGCGCCGAACGCGAAATACCGGTCTATACCGAACCTTCGGCCGGGCCAGACCTAACCTCGTTTGACAACCTCCCGGCCCGCCACGTAATTTCAAGCTTCTGCCCTTCATATTCGTGTACATATGGCTGTCCAAAATGTCTGTCCGAACGCGTCCATCCCACCCTCCGGAGGTCCGATGAAACACCGCATACTCACGGCCCTTGTTCTCATCCTGTTCCTCACCGCCCTCGCCGCAGCTCAGGATGTCGCCTCTTTTGAAAAGCGCATCACCGTCAAGAAGCTGCCAAACGGCTTGACCATCGTGATCTGCGAGCGGCCCGAGGCGCCCGTATTCTCGTTCTTCACTATGGTCGACGCCGGCTCGGCCCAGGACCCTCAGCGAGAGACTGGTTTGGCGCATATGTTTGAGCACATGGCTTTCAAAGGCACAGACACGATCGGCACCACGAACTACGCCGCCGAAAAGCCGGCGTTGGAGAAGGTCGAAATCGCCTATGCGGCCTACATCGCGGAGCGCGACAAGAGAGTCGGCCGCAACGAGGCCAAGCTGAAGGAATTGGAAAAGGCCTGGAAAGACGCCATCGCCGCAGCCGATAAGTACGTTGTCTCGAACCAATTTGCCAAGATAGTCGAGCAAAATGGCGGCGCGGATGTGAACGCCTTCACCGATTACGACGAAACCGCTTACCACTACTCGCTGCCCGCGAACCGCCTGGAACTCTGGGCGTATCTAGAGTCGGAGCGCTTCCTTCATCCCGTGCTGCGCGAGTTCTACAAGGAGCGCAACGTAGTGATCGAAGAGCGCCGCATGCGCACCGACAGCAATCCCACGGGCCGGCTGTTGGAGCAGTTCGACGCCGCTGCGTTCGAGGCTCATCCTTATCACCGCCCCACCATTGGATGGCTATCCGACTTAAATACCTTCTCGGCCACTGATGCAAAGAAGTTTTTCGACCAGTACTACGTTCCCGCGAATATAGTGGTCGCTGTCGCGGGCGATGTGAAGGCTTCCCAGGCGATGCCAATTCTCGAAAAGTATTTCGGCCGCCTGCCCGCTAGCCACAAGCCCGACGAAACCACCACCACCGAACCTCCGCAGGATTCCGAGCGCAAGGTCGTGCTCCAGGAGAAATCGCAGCCCCTCTATCTCGAGGGCTACCACCGGCCCGACTACATGACGAAAGATGATGCAGTCTATGACGCCATCACGGACCTGATGTCGGATGGCCGCACCTCGCGCCTCTACCGCGCGCTAGTGCGCGACAAGAAGGTTGCCTCGTTCTCCGCCGGATTCAGCGGCCTTCCCGGCGTCAAGTACCCGCACCTGTTCGCGTTTTATGCCTTCCCTCTTCCCGGCCACACCACGCAAGAAGTGGCCGACGCCATACACGTGGAAATCGAGCGGCTCAAGAAAGAAGACATCAGCGACGACGAATTGAAAATGATCAAGACTCGCACCAAAGCCAACCTGATCCGTGGTCTCGCCGACAATGAGGGATTGGCCACGCAGTTGGCGACTTACCAGACTCGTTATGGCGACTGGCGCGAGTTGTTCCGCTCTGTCGACCGCATCGATAAAGTGACGAAAGCGGACATCAAGCGTGTCGCCAACGCAACCTTCTACGATACCAACCGCACCGTGGGCGTGATCGAAACAGCCAAGGGCGCGGGACAAAGCGGCGGCCACGGCTCGGGAGATCAAGGCTCGGGAGACCAAGGGCCTTCAGATCAGGGAGCTGCGCAATGAAGCGGAATGCTCTCATCCTGATTCTTCTGGCCATTGCGCTGCTCTTCACTTCACTCCCTCAATCGTTGGCGCAAACCCCAAAGTGGCAACAGATTCCGATTCCGCCTCTTCCCGCATTCAAACCGGAACAGCCCAAGCGCATCGAACTATCGAATGGCATGGTGATCTTCCTGCAGGAAGATCATGAACTGCCGTTAATCGACGGAACGGCTCGGATTCGCGGCGGCTCCAGCAACGAACCCGCTAGCAAAACCGGGCTGGTGGATATTTTCGGCGAGGTCTGGCGCACCGGCGGCACCAAGTCCGAAACCGGCGACCAACTCGACGACTTTCTCGAAGTACGTGCAGCTAAAGTTGAAACCGACGGCGGACCCGATTCGACCACCATCAGCTGGAATTGCCTGAAAGGCGATTTCGACGATGTCTTCAAAGTCTTCGTCGATTTGCTGGAGAATCCCGAATTCCGCGCCGACAAGCTCGACCTCGCACAGAAGCAAGCGGACGACGGCATCTCGCGACGCAATGATGAGATCGGCGAGATCGCTGGACGCGAGTCCGCCAAGCTGGCCTACGGCGCGGACAATCCTTATGCCCGCGAGCCGGAGTATTCCACCATCGCGGCCATCACCCGCCAGGATCTGATCGACTGGCACCAGACCTACGTTCATCCCAATCACATCATCCTTGGCGTCAGCGGCGATTTTGATTCGGCCGCCATGGAAGCCAAGCTCCGCGCCGCTTTCGAGTCATGGCCTAAGGGCACCGCAGAACTGCAGAAAAATAAGATCGAATATCAACCTGCCAAACCCGGCTACTATCTCATTCCAAAAGAAGACGTAAACCAGAGCAGCATCCAAATGCTGACGCTGGGAACCACGCGCAACAATCCCGACTACTACGCCATCGCGGTCTTCAATGAGGCGTTCGGCGGAGGATTCTCCTCGCGCCTGTTCAACGATATCCGTACCAAACGTGGCTTGGCATACGGCGTAGGCGGGGGCATCGGCGCTAATTTCGGGCATCCTGGCATCCAGCGGTTCACCGTGGGGACCAAGAGCCAGACTACAATCGAGTCGATTCGGGCCCTCGATGAAGACATCGACAATCTCGCCAAACAGCCCATCACCGACGCCGAGATCAAGCAGGCCAAAGACGCCATCCTGAACGCGTTCATCTTCCGTCTCGATTCGCCCGACAAAGTTCTCGCCGAGCGCATGACCTACGAGTTTTACGGATATCCCCTGGATTGGCTCGACAAGTTTCCGGCGGAGATCCAAAAGATAACCGCAGCGGACGTCAATCGCGTCGCGGCAAAGTACGTGCACAGAGATCAATTGGCTGTACTGGTGGTCGGCAACACGAAAGACTTCGACAAACCACTCTCGTCGCTTGGCCCGGTGAAGGAAATCGACATCGCCATTCCGCCTCCGCCGGGCGTAAAAGAAGAGGAGAATGCCAAGCCTGCCGAGACAAACGAAGAGGGGAAGGCGTTAGCGGCGAAAGTGGTGGCCGCCATCGGAGACGAAGCCAAACTCGCCGCGCTCAAGGCGGTGAAAGCAGAGTTGACGCTTACCCAGAAAACGCCGCAGGGCGAACTCCCCATTCAAATGGAAACGGTCGTGGTCTACCCCGATCATCTGCACGCAGAGATGCAAACTCCGGGTGGAACCATGAACATTGTGGCCACGCCCGATAATGCATTCATGGCCATGGCCGGCGCAGGCGTGCGTGACTTCCCGGCCTCGCAGAAGGCCGAAACTTTGGAGCAGATCAAGCGCGATCCAATCTTCATCGCTGCCCACTGGAAAGATCCCAACATGTTCTTCCACGCCGCCGGAACCGAAAAAGTCGGCGACGTTGACGCCCGCATCGTCGACGTTAGCTCTGCCGGCACCTCCGTCCGCTGGTTCGTCGACCCGAACACCGGCCGCATTTTGAAAGAGACTTACAGAACGCTCAGCCAGGGCCAGCCAGCGCAAGGAGAAACCGATTTCGATGACTGGAAGCCCGTAAACGGAGTGAATCTTCCATTCGTGCGCCGCAACAAGCAGAACGGTCAGGATTCCAGCACAGCCGAGTACACATCGTTCGAGTTCAATCCCACGGTCGATCCCAAGCTATTTGAAAAGCCTGCGGAAAAACCTCCTAACCAACCCTGAAGGCCTCATCGCTCAGTTGAGAATTGCGCTAGGTCAATGAGTGTAATCACGACGTAACGCCAGTCTGATCCCCACCAGTCCGGAACGACGTTCGTGTTAATCACCGCCCTCCTCCGACGCTGCCATAGTGACTGAAGTTCGCTCGCGAAAACTCAGTGTCTGGTGTAATTGGGGTGATGGCGTCCATGTTTGGATTACCGATTGCGGGCGGCTGCCCGAAGTGTTACGCCACTTTGCCTGGCAAGAAAGGAAGAACATGAGGAAAGTCCTAATCCTGTTGCTCTTGTGCCCCACGCTTTGCTTCGCTGGTAGCCGAGCCGTCAAGCACACGTTCAAGGTTCAGACTGGGTATCCGAAAGGCCGACCTGGGTACGTGGTTACCTACAGAGTCGCGCCGGCTTGTGGCGGGGCGGTTGCCACATACAACATGCAATGGCAAACGAAGGCAGACGCCAAAGCAAAACGTAAACTGGACCGAACTCGATGTAAGAAATGAGCTGATAAACAAATACCTGCGCTCTATCGAGGCCGTTCCAAGAACTGCTTTAGCTCCGATCTTTCCCTCTTGACAGCAGCTCCCATGAGCTTTATTGTAAGCGAACAAAAGGCGAATATGTCCAGCCTGCCCTTGTTCGCGCTTCCCGAGAAGTCTCCGCTGGTCGGCATCGCCCGGCTGGCATCGCAAGGCGAGTCTCTGCGCGAAGGCCACAACGTCGAATATTTCACCCTCCCGGCGAAATCCCTGCTGAACCGCTGCGTAAGCAATCGCAACCTGCCCTTTACCTGGACCATCAATCCCTACCGCGGCTGCGAATTCGCCTGCAAATACTGCTATGCCCGCTACACCCACGAATTCATGGAAATGCGCGACGGCGCCGAGTTCGAGCAGAAGATCTACGTCAAGCAGCACACCGCAGACCTGCTGCGGCGCGACCTGCGAAGGGTCAAGCCGGACGAGCCTATCGCGCTCGGCACAGCAACCGATCCTTACCAGCCCGCCGAGCGCCGCTACGAAGTCACGCGCGGCATTCTCGAAGAGTTCGCCCGCCACCGCGGCTTCGAGCTGGGGATTGTTACAAAATCTAACTTAATCGTTCGCGATACCGACCTTCTGCGCGAAGTCGCGCGGACCAATGCCTTGTCGATTCACATCACCATCACAACCCTGAACGTGGAACTGGCGCGGATTCTGGAGCCACGTGCGCCTCGTCCGGACCTGCGGCTCGAGGCGGTTCGCCAGCTGAGCGAGGCGGGCATCGGCGTCGGCGTGAGCTGCTCGCCAGTCCTTCCGGGCATTACCGATCCGCCTGCCGATCTCGATGCCCTGGTGCGCGCCGCAGCCGCGGCCGGCGCCCGCCACATTTTCGCCGGACCGTTGTTTCTGAAGCCGTGCTCGGCCGCCGTCTTTCTTCCCTTCCTCGAGCAACACTTCCCGCACCTGGTGGAAAATTATCGTCAGCGCTATCAGGACCGCTCGTTCTTGCCTTCCTCTTACGGCAAACGAATAGCGCAACTCATCGCGAGCTTCCGCCTGAAATATGGCATCAGCACCGACCCTCGCGGCAGGATAGCCAACAAGTGGCCCACGCAGTCTCTGGACGAACAGTTGGCACTGTTTTAAGAGACGAAATATAGTAAGATTGTCTTACCATGCAGACCAAGGTTTCCACCAAAGGTCAGGTCGTGCTTCCCGGTCCGCTGCGCCGGCGGCTCGATATTCGGGCAGGCGACCCTCTTGATGCCGATGTCGAAAACGGGCGGATTGTCTTGACCCCTCGCAATCACCGGTCACGTCGAGTGAAACTTGTGACTGACCCTGTGACCGGGTTGCCCGCCTTGAGTGCGGGCCCAAAAGCTCCGGCGTTGACTAGCAGAGAAGTGGAAGAGATTCTGGCGAACTTCCCGTGAGCGAGGCCGCCGTGATTCAATCCACCTGATGAAGGCCGCCATGACTTACCTTCTGGACGTAAATGCTCTGGTTGCCCTCGGAGTCATCAACCACGAATTCCACGGCCGCATTGCCGCATGGATCCGGTCTCACGATTCACCGAACATGGCTTCGCTCCACCTTGCGAGCTGCTCCATCACCGAGCTCGGGTTTGTGCGGGTCCTGGCCCAGGTCCCGGCCTACGGATTTACCGTAGCACAGGCTCGTACCTTGTTGCTGCGCCTTAGGCAGGCGCGCAACTCTCGTCTCATCTTCATCCCGGACGGGCACGATGTTTCTCATCTGCCCAGCTGGGTGCGGACGCACAAGCAAATTACCGACGGCCACTTAAGCAAACTGGCACGCGCGAATGGTGCGGTGCTCGCGACCCTGGATGAAAAAATCCCCGGATCGTATTTGATTCCGAAATAGCCTCATACACATCTCCACTTGCGTTTCGAGCAGATATCCACAATGCCAGGCTCTCGAGCGCGAACCAGTCACCACCGAAATAAGCGAATCGTTCCTCTATAATCAGATGGCTCCTATGGCGACCGCCTCCCCACCGGCCGAACCAGCCTCCGCCCCACCCATCCCTCTTGGCGTGCGCCTGCAAAGGTTCTGGCAGCGGGTCACCGAGGGGATGGAGGTAAGCCAGCTCTGGTCGCAATTTGAAAACGAGGCGCGCGCCAGCTACCGCCTCTACTCGCGCGACGTGGCCGCCAAAACGCCAGAGGGCCTCACCCGCCGCGGACACAACTTCTACGTCGTCAAGGAATTCTTCTGGGCGGTACTCGAAAAACTCTCGCCCGCGCGCCGCGTCCTGCTTCTGGCAGCGCTGATCATGCTGGTGTTTCCCAGCTCCGGCTTCAGCTATCACGACGCCGAACATGGATTCCACGTCGTTGAAATCGACTTGCACTTCTTCGGTGGCCTTCTGTTGTTCCTGCTGCTCATGCTGGAGATTGCTGACCGCGTGGTGATGAAGCGCGACCTGCAGATCGCACGCGAGATCCAGACCTGGCTGCTTCCCGGCGCTCCACCGCAGATTCCGGGAATCTCGCTCGCCTATACCACGCGCCCCGCCAATACCGTCGCCGGAGACTATTACGACGTGTTTCCGCGCCCCGGCAAAACCAACGAAGAAAATCGGGTCGTATTCGCCGTCGCCGACGTCGCCGGAAAGAGCATTCCTGCCGCCATGCTCATGGCTACCTTTCAGGCCAGCCTGAAGACGCTTTCTACCGCGCAGGTCGCCCTGCCCGAACTCGTGGCAGACATGAATAAATACGCCTGCTCCAACAGCCAGGGTGGACTGCGCTTCACCACCGCTTTTCTCGCCGAGTACGACGCCGCCCGGCGCGCCTTCCACTACATCAATGCCGGTCACAACAACCCAATCCTCCGCCGCAGCGACGGAGCCATCGAGCGTCTGGACGCCGGCGGGTTACCCCTCGGCATTCTGTCGGAGGCAAAGTATGAGTCGGCCAGCGTCACGCTCACGCCAGGCGACTGGCTGATCATCTTCACCGATGGCGTGGTGGAGGCAGAAAACGCCCGCCTGGAAGAATACGGCGAATCGCGCCTTCTCAGTGCGATCGGCGCAAACGCAGCGACCACGCCCAGCGAGATGCTGAAACGTCTGCTGGCAGAACTGGACCTTTTCGTCGGCACCACTCCGCAGCACGATGACGTAACTTGCCTGGTGATAAAGGCAGAAAGATAAAGGCAGAAAACTCCTGGCCGCTGAGCACGCCCTCCGAGTACTCAGCGATGGGTCATCCACTCCGCGTACATCCTATGAAATGCATGCACGCCCTTTTCCTGCTTCACGCTGAAGCGCCCGCGCGAGTAACTTCGCGAGCGTAGATTCTTCTGCACCACCTCACAGATGGCGACATCCTCGATCTGGATCTGGTCGCTGAATTCCACCGAAGCCTTCGCCGCCGGACTCGCGTGACCCTTCTGCGGCAAGTACCACTCGAAGATGGCCAGCGACCGCTCGGGCGCGATCGGCAGCACGATATTGACCGAAATATTGTCGGGATAGCAGTTCAGCATCCAGTTGGGGAAAATCCAGAAATAGTCCGTCGTCAAATCCTCGCGAGCTTCCTGGTAGCGGCGCGGACTCGTGTCCCCGGGCTGCGCCCCGCGGATTGGACTGAACTGCCGCACATACCCGGCATAAGGTTCCACTACGTATGCGTTGTAGTCGAGTTCACGATTCAATCCCGGATGCACGCTGGGCAGGTGGTAGCCTTCCAGATAATTATCGACGTAGGTCTTCCAGTTGCAGTTCATCTCGTAGCAGCGGCGTTCAAACAACTTCATGTCGGTAAACGGAAATCGCCCGGCCTGTTGCGTCAGCCCGCTCAAGCTTTCCCGCAGTGGTTTTGCCTCGGGGTCCAGATTTACCAGAATTAAGTTGAACCATTCCTCTACCTGCACCGGCGCCAGCGCAAAATCCTCCGGACGGAATCCTTCGACGCCTTCAATTTCCGTGGCGCTGATCAGCGATCCATCCAGACCATAGGTCCATCCGTGGTAGCCGCAGCGAAAAAGTTTGCGCGACCCGCAGCCCGCCGCGGGCGGGCCGGCACGGTGCCGGCATACGTTATAGAAGCCGCGAACTTTGCCGTCGTTGCCGCGCACGATGAGGAGCGGCTCGCCCACCAGCTCTACTGTGAAATAGTCGCCCGCATTCCCGACCTGGCCGCGATGCCCTACCACCTGCCAGCTTCGCCCGAATATTCGTTCCTTCTCGGCCGCGAACGCACCATCGTCGGTGTAAAGATGCGACGGCAGGGTCCACGCCCGAGCGATGTCAGAGTCGATGAAAAGGTGGTTGTCCGCACTGGCCATAAGATTTGGCTTCGCCAGGTCTCAGCACGACATTCTACGGCAGGCCCGAGGCACGGCGCCTTTGGGGTTCGCTACCTCCGTCCGCGGCCATTTTTCGCGCAAGGGAAGTCCCGATCTTCGTTCTAGATATGTTCTAAAATAGGAACTTAGCATGTGCCAGAGTGACACAAAATGGCAGGGTTCGCGACGCATTTTGGCACATGCAGCGTCCAGCGAAGCTTAGAATGAGACAAGAGTGTTGTCTCGTAGTGAAACGAAGGGGATTGCCCGAAGCCAACCCGGAACCTAAGTAACTCCTGATGTGGCCAGGCAAGTGCCACATCAATCCCGACTGAGTCGTACCACTGACCAGCAAAAGTTCGAAGAAAGTAATGAGGAAAAATAAAGAGATGCGGAAACAACAGAAGGGTTTCTCACTGATTGAACTGCTGATCGTGGTTGCTATCATCCTGATCATTGCAGCAATCGCTATTCCTAACCTGATGCGCGCCCGTATGGCCGCCAACGATTCGTCCGCGGCCGCTTCCGAGCACACCATTATCGTGGGTCAAGTCGGTTACCTCGGGGCTTATCCCGCCAATGGCTATGCCACGCTCGCCCAGTTGGGTGGTGCGGCTACCCCGTGCATCCCGTTGCCTGCGAGCGGATGCCTGATCGATAACAACCTGGCCACCAACGGCGGCGGTAACGGTAAGAGTGGTTACACCTTCGCTGTGACGCCCGGCGGTACTGCGGCGACTGGGTGGAACTTCTACACCACAGCGGCTCCGTTGTCGAACGTGACCGGCACCAAGGCGTTCTGCGCCGCGGATGACGGTGTGGTTCGCACCGCAGCGGCGGGCACCATCACGGCTCCGGCTGGCTACGCAGCTTGCCTGGCCCTGTCCCCGATGAACAACTAACCTGGCTTAAATTGCCGAGTACCGATAAGGGTACTGAGCGAGGCAGCGGATGAAAATCCGCTGCCTTTTTTGTTTTCCTTTGGCTCTTAATTCCTGTTTTGCAACCCCGCGCCTCCCTGCCTCTGGTATTGACAATTCCTGTCAGGGAAGCTGCCCTTTTGTGACGGTTCCGAGCTACCATCCTGCATCGTCAAACATCTAACTGCTTAAGCCGCCTGAAAACAAAGGGCTTCCGCGCCCGCCCCTTCGCGGTTTAAGATTCCATTTTTGGCAAAGGGAGTGCAAGAGATGAGGCGTTCCTAATCCAGCTGCCCCCGAGGCGGACAAACTTTCAGACTTGGAGAAATATAACAATATGAAGAAGCAAAAGGGTTTCTCACTGATCGAGCTGCTGATCGTGGTTGCCATCATCCTGATCATTGCAGCTATTGCGATTCCGAACCTGATGCGCGCCCGTATGGCAGCCAACGATTCGTCCGCGGCCGCTTCCGAGCACACCATCGTCGTTGGTCAAGTCGGCTACCTCGGCGCTTATCCCGCCAACGGTTATGCCACCCTGGCTCAGCTGGGCGGCGCGGCAACGCCTTGCATTCCGGCGCCTGCCAATGGCTGCTTGATCGACAACAACCTGGCCACCAACGGTGGAGGTAACGGTAAGAGCGGTTACACCTTCGCTGTGACGCCCGGCGGCACGGCTCTGACTGGCTGGAACTTCTACACCACCGCGGCCCCGCTGTCGAACGTGACCGGCACCAAGGCGTTCTGCGCGGCTGATGACGGTGTGGTTCGCACCGCAGCGGCAGGCACCATCGTTGCCCCGGCTGGCTACGCGGCTTGCCTGGCTCTGAGCCCGATGAACAACTAACACTGGGCGAGTACCTGCGGAGGTACAAAGCCAAAGGGCAGCGGATGCAAATCCGCTGCCCTTTTAATTTTTCCCCGAACGACCAGTTCCAGCCGCGACGCGGCACAAGAATCATGACAGTTTCTGTCAACCGACCTGACGATTTGTGACTCTGCGCGTCTGGATCTGCGCTCCACAACCCATTCTTTCCCCTATCTCAAGAAGAAAGGCCGCTTCTTCGCCTATTTCAGAGTCACGCCAAAGGCTCTGACTTTGGCATCGCAGGTGCAACCATTAAGGCGTCTTAAGCATTTATTGCTTGCCAGCTAAGCAGGGCAAGACTTCACCACTCGAGGACACAGAGATGCGGAAACAACAAAAGGGTTTCTCACTGATTGAACTGCTGATCGTGGTTGCCATTATCCTGATCATTGCAGCGATCGCGATTCCGAACCTGATGCGCGCCCGTATGGCTGCCAACGATTCGTCCGCGGCCGCTTCCGAGCACACCATCGTCGTAGGTCAAGTCGGCTACCTCGGCGCTTATCCCGCCAACGGTTACGCCACCCTGGCTCAGTTGGGCGGCGCGGCAACGCCTTGCATTCCAGCGCCTGCCAACGGCTGCTTGATCGACAACAACCTGGCCACCAACGGCGGAGGCAACGGCAAGAGCGGTTACAAGTTTGCGGTTACGCCCGGCGGCACGGCTCTGACTGGCTGGAACTTCTACACCACCGCGGCCCCGTTGTCGAACGTGACCGGCACCAAGGCTTTCTGCGCGGCGGATGACGGTGTGGTACGCACCGCGGCGGCAGGCACTATCGTTGCCCCGGCTGGCTATGCGGCTTGCCTGGCGCTCAGCCCAATGAACAACTAAACCGTGCTTTGAGTTTGGCGAGTACTCTGGGGGAGGGTATAAGCCAAGGGGCGGCGGATGCAAATCCGCCGCCCTTTTTCCTCTTTACGACCGCCGACCGATAGAAGCGAGACTTGTGACTGCGGTAACCAGGCCAGAGTAGAGAGGTTTGGCCTCTTAAGTGCCTCTACTTTCTGCGTAGTCCCCATAGGCTTGGGGGGTTGTCGGCCAAAGTGCAAGTGCAACTGCAAGTGAACGACGGGAACCAACGCCATGCATAAACAGAAGGGTTTTTCACTCATCGAGCTGCTGATCGTGGTAGCGATTATCCTGGTAATCGCCGCCATCGCGATCCCGAACTTGATGCGGGCGCGCATGGCCGCGAACGACTCCTCCGCTGCCGGCTCCCTTCACGCCATCGACGCCGCCGAAGTAGGCTATTTCGGCTCCTACGAAACCGTAGGCTTTCCAGCTACGCTGGCGCCTTTAGGCGGTGCTCAACCTTGCAGCCCAAGCGTTGCCACGGCCTGTCTCATCGACAACTATTTGGCCACCAACGGCGGTGGAAACGGCAAGAGCGGTTACAGCTTTTCGGCCACCGGATCTGCCAGCCCGGCAAGCCCCAACAATAACCAGTTCTATGCCACGGCAACACCAAACAGTAACGTTACCGGCACTCGCGCCTACTGCTCCGTTGACGATCTTGTAGTTCGCCTTCAGCCCGCGGGAAACATCACTCAGGTTGCCAGCTATGCGGCCTGCTCGGCTCTGTCGCCGATGAATAACTAGAACCCTGGTACAACCTCTCGCGGAGTTGAGGTCACTTTAGTACGAGCCTCTTTTTCTTACTTCCGTAATGTCAGGAGGCCGCGCCGCCACTTTACTCCGAAGCGGATTTGCATATAATTTTGTCCAGAAAATGAAATGATTCCTGCGACAAACGCATTCCTGCCATGCCTGCCATAGAAATCTTAGGATTGGAGAAAACCTACAGCGTGGGCTTCTGGCGCAAGCGGCCGAAGCGTGCGCTGCATCCGCTGCAACTCACCGTCGAGGATGGAGAGATCTTCGGTTTCCTCGGCCCTAACGGCGCCGGCAAAACCACGACGCTCAAACTGCTTATGGGATTGGTATTCCCTAGCGCCGGATCGGCGCGCATTCTGGGTCGCGAATGGACTGATCCCTCGGTCAAAGCGCAGATCGGTTTTCTTCCCGAGCAGCCTTATTTTTACGACTATCTCACCGCTCACGAACTGCTGGAATATTACGGACAGCTCTCTGGCGTGCCCGCCAAACAGCGCAAGCAGCGCGTGGAGCAAGTGCTCGATAAAGTTGGACTGCGCGATGTGCAGGGCGTGCAGTTGCGGAAATTCTCCAAAGGCATGTTGCAGCGCGTAGGAATTGGCCAGGCCATTCTGCACGATCCAAAGCTGGTTTTCTTCGACGAACCCATGTCCGGGCTCGACCCGATGGGCAGGCGCGAAGTGCGCGATCTCATGGAGCAGCTCAAGCACGAAGGCAAAACCGTATTCTTCTCCACCCACATCCTCTCCGACGCCGAAGCGCTCTGCGACCGCGTTGCCATTATCCACAAGGGCGAACTTCGCGGCGTAGGTGCGATTGAGGATTTGACCTCGAGCGTGCAAGGCAAAGTGGAGGTCGTCTGGCAGGGCACGCAGGTCCCGGCCTCGATCAAAGCACTGGGCGCAGAATGTCACGTTACGGGAGACCGCGTCCGCGCCATCATCAACGAGAATCAGCAGGATGCAGTAATCGACGCCTTGCGCCGCGAACGTTTGCGCTTGATCGCGATCACTCCGGTACGCACTTCGCTCGAAGCGTATTTTGTCGAAAAACTGCGGCGTGCCGAAACCACGGCCGGCAGAACCGCATGAGGAGGCAGGCATAAAATGCGAATCGCGCATATAGCGTCGAACACTTTTCGCGAAGCGGTCCGCGACCGCGTGCTCTACAACCTGATCGCGTTTGCGCTGCTGCTCTCCGGAGCCGCGATTCTCGTAGGCCAGATTTCGATTGAGATCGAAAAGCTCGTCGTCATCAATCTCGGGCTCACCGCGGTTTCTCTGTTTGGTGTAGTCATTGCGATCTTCATCGGCATCGGCCTGGTCTCGAAAGAAATCGAGAAGCGCACTCTTTACACTGTGCTCTCCCGCCCCGTGCGCCGCTGGGAGTTCATCGTCGGCAAGTTTTTTGGGCTCGCCGGCACGCTGGTAGTGAATACTTTCTTCATGGCGGTAGGCGTATTCGCCGCCCTGTTCTATGTTTCTCACAAATTTGTGCGCGCCGATGCATTGATTCTGGTGGCGTTGTACTTCATCGTGCTCCAGTTCCTGATCGTCTGTGCGCTAGCGTTGTTGTTCTCATCATTCTCTTCGCCGTTGCTTTCGGCCGTCTTCGCCTTCTCGCTTTTTGTTATCGGAAGCTTTGCCGAAGATCTGCGCAATTTTGCTGCCTTGGCCCATGGCGTGTCGCGCTGGCTCGCCACGGGCGCGGCTTACCTTGTGCCGAATTTTTCCGCATTCAACGTGATTACCTCTATTGCGCACGAACAACCGGTCGCGGGACAACTTATTCTGCAGAACACTGTTTATGCCGTGTTCTATGCCACCATGGCTCTCAGCGGAGCGGTGCTGATCTTCGAATATCGCGACCTCAAATGACGCAGCGCAGGAAAATCACGATCATCGCGAGCGCTTGCATAGTGCTGTCGTTGGCGGCCAGTTCGTTTGTGCTGCATCGCACCGACCAGCTTCGTCCGCAGGCCACGCTCGATGAAGTCTTGTTCCTCAGTTCGCCGAAGGTGATCAAGCGCGCCAGCCTCGGCTATGACGGCCTGATGGCGTGCATCTATTGGACTCGCGCCGTGCAGTACTTCGGTTACCGTCATCACTTCTACGCCACCAGCTACAACCTGCTGGCGCCGCTGCTAGAGATCACCACGCACCTTGATCCGCATCTCGTGGTCGCTTACGAGTTTGGCACCAGCTTTCTTGCGCCGAAGCCGCCCTTCGGCGCGGGCGAACCCGAGCGCGCCATCGAGTTGATGAACTACGGAATTCAGAACAATCCTGACAACTGGCATCTCTATTACGACCTGGGCTTCGTCTATTACATGCAGCTCCACGACTATAAGGACGCCGCCGAAACCTTCGAGCGCGGATCGCATGTTCCGAACGCTCATCCCTTTCTGAAGATTCTGGCAGCGCAGATGGCGCAGCATGCCGGCGAATATGAGACGGCTCGAATGCTCTGGTCGGCGACGTACCAGACCACACAGGACAAGCAGATCAAAGAAAATGCGGTCGAACACCTGCGCGCGTTGCGCGTGGATGAAGACGTGCAGCACCTGCAGGAAGCGGTGACCCGATTCGGAGAGCGCACCGGACGCCTGCCTGCAAGCATGGCAGAACTTGTGGCGGCTGAGGGGCTGCCCGGAACTCCCGTCGATCCCTACGGCCATCCTTACAAACTGACTCCCGAGGGCCGCGTCGAAGTGCGCGTACCCGATGACTTTCCCTTCGCCACCAAGGGGCTGCCTCCGGGGTATAAACCGTCTCCAAAATTTCACGCGCTGTAGACTCATTCCTCCCGGCTCGCTCCTGGCGCGCCTGCGTTCGCTTATCATGACGCAGAATGAGCATTAATCCCTCTTCTTCGTCGCGAGTAAGCCTGTTGCGCTCGGCGTGGCAATGGTGGAATGACGTTGCCGCACGCGAAGGGCGCTGGGCGGCGACCTGCCTATTGCTGCGTGAGCTGTGGGAGTTTGGTCGCGATTCCACTCCGGAGCGACGACGCCAGCGTTACGGCGATGCCGAATACGATTGGGAGCATCGCGTCAATACAACCAGCGCGGCTGTTGGCTGGCGCGATCGCCTGCTAGGAATTTTTCATTCGCCGTATCAGCCGACGGAGTCTGGTCTCTTCCGCGAAATGCTCGGGGCCTTGCAAGAGCAGTCTCAGTCGGACCTTCACGACTTCATCTTTATCGATCTGGGATCAGGCAAAGGACGAACTTTGCTGATGGCTTCGGATTATCCCTTTCGGCGCATCCTGGGCGTGGAACTCTTACCGGCATTGCATCAGGCAGCGCAGCAAAACCTGAGCCAGCACCGGAGGGAATCGCAGAAGTGTTTCGAGCTGGAAGCGATCTGCGCCGATGCGAGTGAGTTCTCTTTTCCTGCCGAACCGACCGTGCTCTATCTGTTCAATCCATTTCCGGAGTCCGGGCTGAGGCGCGTGATCGCGAGTCTGGAGCAGAGTTTGCGGGAGCATCCCCGGGCAGTTTATGTGCTCTATCACAATCCGCTGCTTGAGCTTGTGTTGAGCGAGAGCGCGACGTTGAAAAAGATTTTCGGAACGCATCAGTACTCGATCTATGCATGTTTACGATCACGAATCGCAGGTTGATCTGGATTGAAAGCGATCTCAGATCGATCGCGTAAAATCTCTGGAAACAATAGCTTGCGGATTTCACCGTCGCGGCAATCCAGCTAAAATATTCTGTCTAAATAACTTCCGAATAAAAATTCTTTAATTCCATCGACTTGCGGCCGGATTCCCGCATTAAGGTTGGCAAAGAGCAACTGGTTCTCTCGCTCTGAGTGAGGAACTTTTGTTTGAGTTTAGCCCAAAGCATTCGCGGAATGATGTGACGAGTTACCAACCACGCTGTGGAAAAGGGGAACGACGAGAATCGGGCAATGCCGTTCTTGGAATTGTCGTGGATATCGCGTATACTGAGAGCACCTAAAAAGGTGCTGAGGGAGCCGGGGATCATGCTTAATCTTACGACGGATATTCAATCTTTGACGACGTTTCGGCGCCGCTCGGGCGACTTTATGAAGCACCTGAAGAAGAGCAAACGGCCTGTGGTGCTTACGGTCAAAGGAAAGGCAGCGGCCGTGGTGCAAGATGCGGCCGCCTATCAGCGACTGCTCGACATTGCGGCTCATGCGGACGCCGGCGAAGGTATCCGCCAGGGATTGGAAGATGTGAGAAAAGGAAAGATTCGTCCGGCGCGGGAGT
>Ga0302326_10001620_pt1 | contig 56810 bp, 53 predicted proteins | sample Palsa_T0_3_FD_202264 | JGI IMG/M metagenome (GOLD analysis project Ga0302326, IMG submission 202264) | Peat permafrost microbial communities from Stordalen Mire near Abisko, Sweden - Palsa_T0_3 | ecosystem: Environmental > Terrestrial > Soil > Palsa > Peat permafrost | place: Sweden: Abisko...
CTAATCCGGCTTCGGCTCATCCATCGGTGCAAGGTCTTACGATCCCCTGCTTTCCCCCGTAGGGCTTATGCGGTATTAGCTAACCTTTCGGCTAGTTATTCCCCGCCATTGGGTAGATTCCGAAGCATTACTCACCCGTTCGCCGCTCGTCAGCATGTATTGCTACACCTGTTACCGCTCGACTTGCATGTGTTAGGCACGCCGCCAGCGTTCAATCTGAGCCAGGATCAAACTCTTCACTTGAAGATTTTGAAAATCAACAAAAAGAGCAAATCCAAAATGGCTCCAACTTACTGCTGGACATCATCTTGGTCACTCGGTCATTTGCACTAAAGGCCAAAGACGCGAGTCCCCACACAAATTACCTATCCAAACTTTTAAACAGCACCCCGAAGCGCGGTGGCTTGGGGAAAAAGGGCCGGGGAGTATAGCGACTCGCCATATTCCGTCAACTCAATGACTGGCCCGCACACTTACCACCCCCGCCGCATTGCGGCCGGGGCTGCAAGGGGCGCGCAGTATAGCCCCGATTCCGGGCTTGTCAACGCGCTGTCATGAACCGGTTCAGGGCCCCTATTCCAGGGGGTTGGCCCGTACCGGGCTTGAGCGGCTGCCTTGAGGTCAAGGCCTGCCGTCCTCCTTATATAGGGGCGTCCGCAGCAGTTTAAAGGGTAGCTTGAGCTTAGCCTTTAGCCTCGAGCCTGAGCCTGGCAAAGCGCCGGGAGCCCACCTGGAATACGTGCTCGGCGCCTGACTTCAGTGTCAGAGCCCGGTCGGTGACTTTCGTTCCGTCAATCTTCACCGCGCCCTCCTCGATCTTGCGGTTGGCCTCGGAGGTGCTGGCTGCGAGCCCGGCTTCCTTCAGGAGATTGGCGACGCGCAGGCCCGCCGCCTCGACCTGGATCACCTGCACCGGCAGATCCTCGGGCACCGCCTTGTCACTGACGCGCGCGGTGAAGTTGCGCTGCGCGCGCTCGGCGGCCGCGTCATCGTGGAAGCGCGCGGTGAGTTCGCGCGCGAGTTCGAACTTGATGTCGCGCGGATTGCGGCCCGCGCCCGCGGCCGCCTTCAGCGCTGCAATTTCCGCGAGCGGGCGGAACGACAGGAGCTCGAAGTAGCGCCACATGAGCTCATCCGAAATCGACATCAGCTTGCCGAACATGCTGTCGGGCTCTTCCGTGATGCCGATGTAGTTGCCGAGTGACTTCGACATCTTGTTGACGCCGTCGGTGCCTTCCAGCAGCGGCGTCGTCACCACCACCTGCGGCTCCTGCCCGTACGCCTCCTGCAGCGAGCGGCCCACCAGCAGGTTGAACTTCTGGTCGGTGCCCCCGAGCTCCACGTCCGCCTGCATCGCCACCGAGTCGTAGCCCTGCGCGAGCGGGTAGAGGAACTCATGGATGGAGATCGGCTGCCCGGACTTGTAGCGCTTGGAGAAGTCATCGCGCTCGAGCATGCGCGCGACCGTGTAGTGCGCGGTGAGCTTCACCATCTCGGCGGACGTCAGCTTGCCGAGCCAGCGCGAGTTGAAGTCGATCCTGGTGCGCTCGCGGTCGAGGATCTTGAACACCTGCAGCTGGTAGGTGCGCGCATTCGACTGGATCTCCTCGGGCGTGAGCGCCGGGCGCGTCGCGTTGCGTCCCGTCGGATCGCCGATCATCCCGGTGAAGTCCCCGATCAGAAAAGTGACCTCGTGCCCGAGCTGCTGGAACTGGCGCATCTTGTTCAGGAGCACGGTGTGCCCCAGGTGCAAGTCCGGTGCGGTCGGGTCGAACCCGGCTTTCACGCGCAGCGGTGTACCGCGCTTGAGCTTCTTGATCAGGTCCGCGGCGACGAGCACTTCGCTCGTGCCACGGTGCAGCTCTGCAATCTGTTCTTCGAAATTCATTTGATTCCCGTGAAATCCGTCCTGAAGCAGTTCAGCTGCCGGATGTAAGTTAAGCCGTAAGTCCCGGTTTCGGCACTTAACATACATTGACCCAAAGGGCGCGGCCCGGTACGGTGCGCGCTTTTACCGCATCCACTAAGTGTAGTCGATGGACCCGAACACCCCGCCGCCAGGCAATGGCTTCTTCAAGGTGCGCTGGCCGTCGGCGGCTTTCTGGCTGCAGGCGGGTGCCTGCGCCATCGTCGGCTGGTCCTTGGTGCACGGCGCGCTCTCGGTGGCCCCGGAACCCGCCGCGCTGCCCACACTCGGCAGCAGTGCCCCCGCGGGCACCCCGGCACGCCCGGCCGCCGCCGCGCAGCTGGCCGCCGTCCCCTCCCTCGGGACCGCCGCCCTCTCGACCATCGATGTGATCGTCGCCCGCAACGACACCCTCGATCGGATTTTCCGGCGCCTGAAGCTGAACCTCGCCGACCTTGCCTCCCTGCGCAGCCTGCCGCGGGTACGCGACGCCCTCGACTCGCTCAAGCCCGGGGAGTCGCTGCACTTCGAGCACAAGGACGGTTCGCTCTACGCACTCGAGCGGCGCCTGAACGAGAGCGAGACCCTCAAGGTCTCGCGCGACCCGGCCGCCGGCCTCAGGGCCGACGTGCTGCACAACCCGCTCGAAACCCGCATGCGCACCGTGCACGGGGTGATCGACAGCTCGCTGTTCGAGGCCGTCGAGGCCGCCGGCGCCCACGACCAGACCGCGGTGGCGCTGGCCGACATCTTCGCCTGGGACGTCGACTTCGTGCTCGACGTGCGCCCCGGGGATGCCTTCGTGGTCACCTATCCTGAGATCTACCGCGACGGGGCGTATGTGCGCGACGGCCCCATCCAGGCGGCCGAGTTCGTGAACCAGGGGCGCGCCTTCCGCGCCGTGCGCTATAGCGACCCGGACGGCGGTTCGCACTACTACACCGCCGACGGCAAGAGCCTGCACAAGGCCTTCCTGCGGGCGCCGCTGGAATTCACGCGCGTCAGCTCGCGTTTCAACTCCGCCCGCTACCACCCGATCCTGAACCTGATCCGCGCCCACAAGGGCGTCGACTACGCCGCCCCCATGGGCACCCCGGTCAAGGCCGCAGGCGATGGCCGCATCCGCTTCGTCGGGCTCAAGGGCGGCTACGGTAACGTCGTAGAGATCGAACACTCTGCAAGCGTCGTGACCGTCTACGGCCACCTGTCGCGTTTTGCGCGCGGCACCCGCGTCGGGGCGCACGTGACCCAGGGCGTGGTCATCGCCTACGTCGGCATGACCGGCCTTGCCACCGGCCCGCACCTGCACTACGAATACCGCGTCAACGGGGTGTTCAAGAACCCGCAGACCGTGGCGCTCCCCGGTGCAGACCCGATCGAGGCGCGCTGGCGCGATGACTTCCTCGCCAAGTCCGCCCCGCTCCTGGCCTCGCTCGAGCCGGCCCCGGGGCCGGCGCTCGTCTCGCGCTAGAGTCTGCCTTAACAGTTCCTCAGCATTCGCGCTGGTACCATGGGCGCAATGCCGCCCCGGGGGCGGCGAGGCCTGCCGCTCATGGATTCGCCGGATTTAAAGGCACCGCAGCACTACATCAACCGCGAACTCTCGTTCCTGGAGTTCAACCAGCGCGTGCTCGACCAGGCCCTGGACACGAGCGTGCCGCTCTTGGAGCGGCTTAAGTTCCTGTGCATCTCCTGCAGCAACCTCGATGAGTTCTTCGAGATCCGCGTCTCGGGTCTAAAGCAGCTGCAGGAACTGGGCAGCGGGCAGCTCGCCGCCGACGGCCTGTCGATTCCCGAGCAGCTGGCGGCGATCCACGAGCGCGCCACCCGCCTGGTGGCCGACCAGTACCTGTGCCTGAATGAGCAGCTGCTGCCGGCGCTCGCCTCCCAGGGGGTGCCGCTGCTGGGTCCCGCGGACTGGAGCCCGGACGCGCGCGAGTGGCTCGAGCAGTATTTCGAGCGCGAGGTCGAGCCGGTCCTAAGCCCGCTCGGGCTCGACCCGGCGCGCCCCTTCCCGCGTATCCAGAACAAGAGCCTGAACTTCATCGTCAGGCTCGAGGGCAAAGACGCCTTCAATCGCGACAGCGAGCTCGCCATCGTGCAGGCGCCGCGCTCCCTGCCGCGCGTCGTGCCGCTGCCCGGGGTCGGTGCCGGGCGGGGCTGCGTGCTCCTGTCGGCGATCGTGCAGGCCTTCGTGCCCAAGCTCTTCAGCGGCATCAAGGTGATCGGCTGCTACCAGTTCCGCATCACGCGCAACAGCGACCTGTTCGTCGACGAGGAGGAAATCGATGACCTGCGGCGCGCCCTCGAGGGCGAGCTCGCCCACCGTCGCTACGGCGCCGCGGTGCGCCTGGAGACCTCCAACGACTGTCCGGAGGATCTGGTGAAATTCCTGCAGGGGCAGTTCGCCTCCGCCACCCTCGATCTGTACTCGGTGGCGGGACCGGTGAACCTGAACCGCCTCTCGGCCATGTACGACCTGGTGCAGCGGCCGGACCTCAAGTACCCGATCTTCACCCCGGGAATGCCGCGACGCCTCACCGGCAACCCCGACATGTTCGCCGCCATCCGCCACAAGGACATCCTGCTGCAGACGCCCTACCAGAGCTTCGTGCCGGTGATGGACTTCCTGCGCCAGGCCGCCGCCGACCCGCAGGTGCTCGCGATCAAGCAGACCCTATACCGCTCCGGGCACGGCTCGCCGCTCGTGGATGCGCTGGTGGCGGCGGCCAACGCCGGCAAAGACGTCACCGTCATCGTCGAGCTGCGGGCGCGCTTCGACGAGGAAGCCAACATCGAGCTCTCCAACCGCCTGCAGGAGGCCGGCGCGCACGTCATGTACGGGGTGGTCGGGTTCAAGACCCATGCCAAGCTCGCCCTGGTGGTGCGGCGCGAAACCGCCGGCATCCGCCGCTACTGCCACCTCGGAACCGGTAACTACCACCCGCGCACGGCGCGCCAGTACACCGACTATGGCCTCTTCACCTGCGATGACGAGATCGGTCACGACGTGCACGAGCTGTTCCTACAGCTGACAAGCCTCACCCAGACCCCGAAGCTCAAGCGCCTGGTGCAGTCACCCTTCAGCATGCACGAGATGGTGCTCTCGAAGCTGGCGCGCGAAACCGAGCATGCACGTGCCGGGCGCCCGGCACGCGTCATCGCCAAGATGAACGCGCTGGTGGATGCCCCGGCCATCGAGGCGCTCTATCGCGCCTCGCGCGCCGGGGTGAAGATCGATCTGATCGTGCGCGGCGTGTGCGCGCTTCGGCCCGGGATCCCCGGGGTGTCCGAGAACATCCGGGTGCGCTCGATCGTCGGGCGCTTCCTCGAGCACTCGCGGGTGTTTTACTTCGAGAACGGCGGGGACTCGGAGCTCTACTGCGCCAGCGCCGACTGGATGGAGCGCAACTTCTTCCGGCGCGTGGAGGTCGCCTTCCCGGTGCGGGAAGAGAACCAGCGCGAGCGCATCCTGCGCGACCTCGATCTGTGTCTTGCGGACAACTGCCAGTCCTGGCAGCTGTCGCCGGACGGCCGCTACGAGCGCATCGAGCGCGGTGATGCGAAGCCGGTGAACGTGCAGGCGGAACTGCTCGCCACCTATGCCGCAGGCCCCGTCGCCAGCGTCTAGAAGACAAAACGCCTGGTAACTGCGGAACCCACATGCCCCTGACCCTGCAAGCGCGGCAGCTTCGCCTCCTGTCGCTCGCCGCCCTCCTGGTGCTCGGCGCGGGCCTCGCCCAGGCGGCCGCGGGCGCCGCCCCCGAATGCAGCAGCCGCAGCCTGCCTCCCGCGGATGAGCTCGCCGTCAACGCAGCCGCCGGCGCCGTGGTGCCGCGCACCATCGCGTTCCAGATCGTCGAGCGCTGCGTCACCCCGGAGGACAGTTACGCCTGGATCGCCACCGCGCGCACCCGTACGCGCGAGGCCGAGCAGTGGTGGGAATACACCTGCCGCAAGGGACTCATGAAGTGGTCATGCGGCGAGGGCGAGTTCCGGCAGTTGTTTGCGGTGCACCTGCAGCCGGGCGGGCGCACGCAGGGCCTGCAGGCGATCTCCCACGGCGAGATCCCCGAGGACAGCGCACGCGCGCTCGCGGCCGCGGCCCTGCAGGTGTATGCCAACCCGGCGGCGCACCTCGCGGAGTGCAACCGGCAGGCGGCCGATGCCCGCGACTGGTCGACGCTGCCGGCCGCTGAACGGGCGCTGCCCGCAGATGGGCCCGTGGATGCGGATGTCTGGCACAAGGGCGCAGCCGACGTCGTCGATTTCAACCTGCAGACGCGCATCGTGTTTGCCGCGCACCAGCCGGACCCGAGAAACCCCGTGCCGCGCTGCTGGTCGTTCGTGGTGAGCGGGCAGTAGGAGCGCTGCGGGCGCGCGGGAACGCGCAGCGCCGCCGACAAACAACAAAGCGCCCGCCCCTCGCGCAGACGCGAGGTGGGCGCTACAGTGGGATTCAATGCAAGCTCTGTTCATCTCCTACCGACGGAGCGACAGCGAGGCGTACACCGGGCGCCTGTACGACCGCCTGACGCTGCAGTTCGGCAAGGACACGGTCTTCAAGGACGTCGATTCGATCCCCCTCGGCACCGACTTCCGCACGCACCTGAACGCGGTGGTGAGCCAGTGCCGGGCGGTGCTGGCGGTCGTCGGCCCGTACTGGCTGGAGGCGCGCGATGAGAGCGGCGAGCGCCGGCTGGAGGACCGCGACGACTTCGTGCGCATCGAGCTGGAAGCGGCGCTGGCGCGCGGCATTCCCCTCATTCCGGTGCTGGTCGCAGGTGCTGCCATGCCCACCTCGGCCCAGCTGCCCGAGACGCTCGCCGCCTTCGCCTACCGCCAGGGGACCGCGGTACGGCCGGACCCGGACTTTCACCGCGACATGGATCGCCTGCTGGCATCGCTGCAGCCGCTGCTCGAGGACGCGGCAGCGGCCGCAGCGCCTGACGAGCCTGCGGCACGCCCCCGCGAGGCTGCCGGCACCGCCACCCTGCGACGCAGCAATCTGCCGCGCAACCTTCCCGTCCTCATCGGCCGCGGTGAACTCCTCAGCCAGGTGCTCGCCGAGCTCGGGAGGCATCCGCTCGTTACGCTCGCAGGCTTCGGTGGCATCGGCAAGACGCGCGTCGCCCAGCACGCGGCGAGCGCACTCACCGAGCAGTACCGGGACGGGGTGTGGTTCATCGAGCTCGCCGGCCTGAGCGCGGAAGGGGACGTGCTGCCGGGCATCGCGCGCACCCTGGGGGTGCGTGAATACTCGAGCGAGAATCTCACCGTGACGCTCGTGGACGCGCTGCGCGAGCGCCAACTGGTGATGATCCTGGACAACTGCGAGCGCTTCACGCCGACCATCGCCGCGTTCGTCGAGGAGGTGACGGCCGCCGCCCCGGAGGTCAAGGTCCTCATCACCAGCCGCGAACCCCTCGGCGTGTACGGCGAGAAGATCATCCGCGTGCCGGGGCTGGATGAGGTCGCGGCGGTGGCGCTGTTCGAGGAGCGCGCCGCGCAGACCCGCATCGACCTGCACCTGGAGCGCCCGGCGGTGCGCGAGCTGTGCCGCCGACTGGATTTCGTGCCGCTCGCCATCGAGCTCGCGGCCGGACACGTGCGCTCCCTCACCCCGGCCGAGATCCTCGCGCGCGTCAATGAGCGCATCGGGGTGCTGCGCGCGACCGACCGCAGGACCGCCCGGCACCAGACGCTCGAGTCGCTGGTGGCGTGGTCGTACGAGCTGCTGACTGCGACCGAGCGGCTGCTGCTCGCGCGGCTCTCGGTTTTCGTCGGCTCCTTCGATCTGCCGTCGACCGAACGGGTCTGCAGCGGCGCGGGCATCGAGCGCGAGCAGGTGGTGGAGCTCCTCGACCGTCTGGTCGACAAGTCCCTGGTGCAGGCGAATGCCGCGCGCGGCGCCACGCGCTATCAGATGATGGGCACGGTACGTCAGTATGCGGCGCGCAAGCTCGAGGCCACCGGCGAGCAGGACGAGCTCTTCGACCGGCACGTCCGGCATTTTTCCACGCAGGCGCAATCCCTCGGCGATCGCATTCGCAGCGACACGCGCGGCACCTCGGGTACGCTCCTCTCGGACATCGACAACCTCAACGCGGCACTCGACCGGCTCGGCGCGAAGGGACAGCACACCGAGAAGGCCACTTTGGTGGTGGCCCTCAACCTCTTCTGGCAGCTGAGCGCTCCGGGCAGCGGGCGGCGCCGCTTCGAGGAACTGATGGCGGTGGAGGAGCAGATCGCACCCGAGGCGCGCTTCCTGACGCTGCTCGAGGCCGCGAGCTTCTTCTCCAACCTGGGCTTCGCCACGCAGGCGGTGGCCCTGCTCAAGCGCGCCGATAACGCCGCCGCCGCGCACGCGATCGAGCTGCCGCCTTACTACTTCTACGTCGCGGCGGCGGTCGCCGAGATGGACGGGCGCGCCGCGGACGTCCTGGCCCTGTGCCAGGCCGGCGATGCGGTACTGCAGCCGGGCGATGATTTCTCGCTCCTCAGCCTGCGCGCGCGCGCGCTGACCTCGATCCTGAAGCTGCGGCCGGGGGCGGCGCTGGAGCACGCCCGCTCGACGCTGCAGCAGGCACAGTCCCTCGGCATGGACCTGTTCGTGAGCGTGGCGCACATGCTGATCGGCACGACGCTGATGCTCGCCGGCCGGGTCAGCGAGTGCGAGCCCGAATTCGTGCGGGCCATCGAACTCGCCGGCGAAGCCATGCCGCAGGTGACTATCGCAGCGCTCGGGGGCTCGGCGGCCGGCTACCGTCACACCGATCCGACGCGCTCGCTGGCGCGCGCGCGCGAGCTTCTGGTCGCCGAAGCGCAGACCGACATCATGCCCTGGTTCCGGGCGATCGCTGCGGACCTCATGGCCTGGCACTGGGCGCAGGGTGCGCGCGCGGAGGATGCGGTGCGCACGCTCGCGTCCATGGATGAGTTGCGGCGGCGCCTGGGATTTGCCGGCATGTGGTGGGCGCAGCAGATCCGCACCGAGGCCTGGGAGCGCGTGCGCCACAGTCTCACCCCGGCGCGCGTGGATGAGCTTGCCGCCCAGGGCAGGACCCTCACCGTCAACGAATTACGGCAGCTCCTCTTGTCCGCCGCTCAGTAGCTCAACTCGAGCGCCGCGGACACGACCTGCACCCGGTTCAGCAGTGCCTGGTGGCGCAGCAGCGTCATCATGCCGCCCTTGATCCGCACCTTGCCGAGCATGACGGCGCTCTGGTTGGCGATCTCGCCGCGCGCCATCTGCGCGACGGTGTCGTAGCTGCTGCGCACCTCGGCGTCGCGCTCGGCGACCTCGCCGCGCGCCATCACCACCTGGTCTCCGGCGATGCGCAGGTAGTAGGTGAAATCCCCGCCGGGGGCGGCGCTGACGAAGTAGACGATCGCAAGCGTCACCCCGCGCGCCTCGCGCTGCAGTTCCTCATCGGCCGCAAAGGCGGTCGTGGCGGCGGCAAGGTGTTCATCGGACAGGAAGCGCACGCGCGTGGCTCGGGGCGAATCTCAGGCGCCCAGGCCCTGGGTAAGGTGCGTAAGGCGGGTCGCGACGCTGCTCGTCGGGAACATGAAGTCATTGTAGAACAGTTCGTACATCGCGAATGCCACCGGGAAAAAGCCCGTCATCGGGAAGGCGGCGCCGAAGGCATAATCGGCGATCACCTCGCCGGAGATGAAAGCCTGCTCGAGCGAGTCCGCAGTGGTGTTGTTGCCGGCGAAGTAGATGCCCGTGTCGAGCTGGCCGGCGTAGCTGCGCGCGACGCCCCTGCCCTGGGCCATGTGCAGAGCGCGCTTGGCCTCGAGCATGAAGGTGGGCAGCCACATGCCGTGCTGCCATTCCTCCTCGAACAGTACCGTGTCCGGCGCCGGCACCGTATCGCCCTCGCCGGGCACGTAGCCGTACATGGTGAGGTACAGACCCGCCGCGGCCGCGGTGTTGTGGATGTTCTGCTGCAGGTAGGTCGTATAGGTCTTGAACATCGTGTAGTACGGCGGCTGCGTCTGCGGCGCGTAGTACGCGGTGAACTGCAGGGTCTCCTGCTGCTGGCGCAGGTCCGGAGACAGCATGTTCACGTCGGTATGGATGTAGCACTTGCCCGGCAGCAGCGGCCACTGCGCTGGGGTCAGGTACTTGGAGTAAAGACTGCCCCACAGCGTCTGGTTGCTGGCGTTGTTGAGAAGCCCGGCCGCGGTGAGCATGTCGGTTGTGATCACGACCTTGTCGAACTGGCGGCTGACGAGCGGGCCCTGGCCTGGGGCCCAGGTCACGGTGACGGGACCCGGCAGCGTGGGCGCGGCCGTGACACTCAGCACGGTGCTGTTCATGGAGGCGGCGGCGGGCATGAGCTGCTGCGCCTGCGTGGCAAGCGCTGCGACCAGGGAAGAAGCGCCGTTGACGAAGCGCCCGTAGCCGGCCCCCGGGGTAGTGAAGCTGCCGAGGCCGGGATACTTGCCCGGAATGTTGGCAAGCAGCGGCACGAGATCCTCGAACGTCACCTGGTCGGCGAGCGAGGCGCCGTAGCCGTTGATGATGCTCAAATACGGATAGATGAAATAATTGAGGAAATCCGCCTGATTCTCGTAAGGCACGCTCAGGCTGTTGAAATACTCGGCCAGCGACTTCGAGCCCCAGCCCAGCAGCAGCGCCACGTCGATGAAATCCTGGAAGCGCTGAGCGTTGCGGTACATGGCGTCCGTGTACATCGCAAAATTCGGCCCGCTGCGGTAGGCGGGAAAATTGCCCCAGTTCTGCGGCGCACCCTGTATCGGCGGGAAGCCGCACGCCACCTTCAGCGAGTCATAGGGGACTACCGGTACCTGCTCACCGATGCCCGGCTGCCGCAGCAGTGCGCTGATGTTCGGATAGAACAGGGGCACGAAGAACTGTACGCCGGTGTCGACCAGCGTGGTCGCGCCGTTGTGCACCACGGGCACGGTGAGCGCATGGCCCCCGAAACTCGCGCCGTCGTGAACGATGGTGACGTCCCAGTCAGCCGCGACCGCCTTCGACTGCGCGAGGCTCCACCACAGGCCCACTCCCGCGATGCCGCCGCCGATGATGCAGACACTGTTGTTAGCCAGGGGCGTTCTCCGTCGGGCAGCTGCTCGCAAAAGCCTACCACGAACGCATCCTCACCCACGCCAACATCACCCGCTCGGGCGGGCGCCACGCGCGCCGGCGCCGCGCGAAAATCGCTCGCGTGGGTGCCGCAACAGTGAGGTTCAGCCGCGGCCGCCGCTGAACACGCGCAGCCGGAAGCCGCTCGAGCGCAGGTAGTCCACTTCCTGCAGCAGATCGGCGGCGGTCAGGGGATGGTCCCTGAGCCAGCGTGCCGGGAAGCGCACTTCCAGAGACTTCGGCGTCGCCGCGAGCTCGATCTGCGGCAGCGCGGTGGTGCTGCGGCCGCGGTGCAGCAGCACCGCCAGGCGCAGCAGGACGATCAGGTGCACGGCGCTGCGGTCCCAGGGCGGCACCAGCTCTTCGATGCGATCCAGGGTGAACTTGCGTCGGTGCGCGCCCACCAGACGCGCGAGCAGGCGCTGCTCCTCGCGGGGGAAGCCCGGCATGTCGGCATTCTCGAGCAGGTACGCCCCGTGGCGGTGATAGCCGCTGTGCGAGACGTCGAGCCCGATCTCGTGCAGCCGTGCCGCCCACTTGAGCGCCAGGTGCGCCAGCGGCTCCTCGAGCTTCCAGGTGTCACGCGTCTGTTCGAGGAAGTCGCGCACCGTGGCTTCCACGCGCTCGGCCTGCTGGGTGTCGACGTGGTAGCGCTGCTGCATGGCGCGCACCGTGCGCTCGCGGGCATCCTCGCGCTTGTAGCGGCCGAGCATGTCGTACAGCAGGCCCTCGCGCATGGCCCCTTCCGCGATCTGCATTTCCTTGATGTCGAGCACACTGAAGACTTCCGCCAGGATCGCCAGCCCCCCCGGGAATACCGGGCGGCGATCCTCGGTGATCGGCTCGAGGTTCAGCTCGCGCGTGTGGCCGGCGTCTATGCAGTAATCGATCGCCCGCTGCAGGCCCGCAGGCGTGATGGTGAGCGCCTGCGGATCGAGCGCACGGATCGCATCCGCGATGGCGCGCACCGTGCCGGAGCTGCCGGCAGAGTGGTCCCAGCCGCGGCGGCGGAAGGCTGCCTGCACCGGCTCAAGTTCCATGCGGGCCGCGAGCCGCGCGCGCTCGATGCGCTTGGCGGAGATCTTGCCGTCGCGGAAGAAGCGCTCGCTCAGGGAGACACAGCCCATCTGCAGGCTCTCAAGCTCGAGCGGCGTCAGCCCCTCGCCCACGATGAGCTCGGTACTGCCGCCACCGATGTCGACCACCAGGCGCTTGCCCGCCTCGGTGGGCATGGTGTGGGCGACGCCGGCGTAGATCAGGCGCGCCTCCTCCATGCCGGCGATGATCTCGATCGGATGGCCGAGCGCCTCGCGGGCGCGCTCGAGGAAGGCCTGCTTGCGGTGCGCCAGGCGCAGGGCATTGGTGCCAACGCAGCGCACACTGTCGGCGTGCATGTCGCGCAGGCGCTGGCCGAAGCGCTCCAGGCACGCCAGCGCGCGCGCCGCCACGTCCTTGTCGATGCGGCCGTTCTCGGCGACGCCGGCCGCCAGGCGCACCATCTCGCGCAGGCGGTCAATGATGACCAGCTGGCCGTGCGAGTAGCGCGCGACCACCATGTGGAAGCTGTTGGAACCGAGGTCGACCGCGGCGAGGACGCCGGGGACGGGTCGCGGTGCGGAGCGGGCGGCGGGTTTTAGATCTGCGGAGCGGGCGGTGGCTGCCGGAGGCACGGCGCGCGGCTGAAAGTCAGGCGGCCGCGAAGGATGAGCCGCAACCGCAGGTGGTGGCGGCGTTGGGATTACGGATCACGAACTGCGCGCCCTCGAGGCCCTCGCGGTAGTCGATCTCCGCGCCCGTCAGGTACTGCACGCTCATCGGATCGACCAGGAGCTTCACGCCCAGATTCTCGACACAGGTATCCCCCTCCTGCACCTGTTCGTCGAACTCGAAGCCGTACTGCAGGCCCGAGCAACCGCCGCCCTGCACGAACACGCGCAGCATGAGCTTCGGATTGCCCTCGCCACGGATCAGGTCGCCGACCTTGCGGGCCGCCGCGTCGGTGAATAGGAGCGCAGGTGCATCCTGCAGCGCTTCGATGGTGCTCATAGATCCTCTCGACCCAGTCTAGAAGGCGCGCCCCGTAAGGTCAAAGTGCACACGTCACGGCCGGGGCCGCAATCAGCCTGGGGCCTCCTGGGGGGCCGCAACGCGCCCGTCCGGCTCCAGGCGCACCAGCTTTCCCACTATCTGGGCTCCCAGTGTCATTTCAATGACACCGTAGTAAACATTGCCCTCCACCTTGGCGGTGGCTCCCAGCACCAGGCGCTCCCGGGCATGGATGTCCCCGCGCACGCTGCCGTTGAGGAGCACGTTCGGCACCGTGACCGGGCCGTCGATGGAGCCGCTGGCGCTCACCGACAGGCTCGAGTCACGCGCCTCGTCCGAGCGCACGCCGCCGAGCACCTGGCCGTCCAGGTGCATACCGCCCTGGAACTCAAGGTCGCCGTGCACCTTCGCGGACTTGCCGATCAGGGTATCGATGCGGGGCTGCTTGGAATCGCGCGTGAACATGGCTGAGGCTCTCGCTTGGGCTTGAGGCGGGCAAGGATGTCAGGGAGTCGACTCAACCGTCCACAGGAAGGACTGCGACAGGGGCGGCACGTCCTTCTTGCTGGCGTGCAGTTCCATCACCAGCTGCTCGGGCTTGAAGGTCGTGGGCACCGTCAGCTCCTGGTCGAAATCCTGGAAGTAGCGGAAATTGTAGTGCAGCTCGTGGGTGCGCCCGCCGGTGAGGGCGGCGAAATCGAGCGACCTGGCCTCCCCGTTCGCGGCCCCGTCGAGCCCGAGGAGCAGGCTGCCGAGCGCATCCGTGTCGGCGCGCCCGGAGCGCAGCAGCGACAGGTGCACACTGAAGACGCCCGGGTGGCTGGTGGCGCTGATGCGCACCTGCTCGATCTTGATGCCGATGCTGGCGGCGCCCTGGGCGACCACACCCCGATAGAAGGCGAGCTCCTGGGACTGCTGCGCCACCTGCGCCTGCAGCTCACCCATGCTCTTGGCCAGTTCCGCCTGCTCGCGCGCGCGCCCGACGCGGAAGGTGTCGAGCTCGGCGAGCTGCGTGCGCATCTCGCGGTTGTCCTTCTCCAGGTGCTCGATCTTCACCTCAAGCTCGGTGCGCTGCTGCGCCACGGCCTGGCGGTCGTAGCCGGCGTTGTAGCGACCGAACTCGTACACCACGTACACCGCGAACAGCCCGATGAGCAGAGCCGCGGTGATGAGCGTCATGCGCAGCGCCGGTGCCCGGGCGCGCACCACCTGGGGCGTGCCGTCCTTCCTGCCGATGAGGGAGGCGAGCCTGCGCAAAGGGCGTCAGTCGGTGAGCTCGGACTCGGCCTTCGGATCGGGCCTGGTGTACTCGTCCCACCAGTCCGGAAAGGGCGGCTGCTTGCCGCGCGGGAAGGCAAGCGAGGCAAGCTCCGTGAGCGCGCGGATGTAGACCGGGCGCTTGAAGTAAATGACCTCGCGCACCGGCTCCCAGTAGGCACTCCAGCGCCACTGGTCGAACTCCGGCTCGCTGGTGTTGCCGAACTCGAAGCTCACCTCGTGCAGCAGGCGCAGCAGGAACCAGCGCTGCTTCTGCCCGGTGCACAGGGGCTGCTGATTGCGTCTGACATAACGTGGCGGCAGGCGGTAGCGCAGCCAGCGATCGGTCTGCCCCACCAGCTGCACGGCCGACTGGCGCACGCCGATCTCCTCGTGCAGCTCCCGGAACAGCGCCTCCTCGAGAGCTTCGCCGCGCCGCAGACCCCCCTGGGGGAACTGCCAGCCCTTGCCGCCCGTGCGCCGCCCGAGAAAAACCTCCGCACCCTGCATCAGCACGATGCCGACGTTGGCTCTAAAACCATCCGGGTCGATGACATCACTCATAGGGCGTCTCAGAGTCTGCCACAGTGTGGTGCCTGCCGGAGGCCGCAGCGCGGCTGATGCCAGGGATGGTGTTTTCCAACAATTTCACCGAAGGTAGCGGGCCTCTCACCCTGCAGGACCCGGCGTGGCCAAAGCAGCAATCCTGGACTCGGTCGCGACCCCGGCGAGCCGCTGGCGCAGCCTCGTGATCCTCCTGGCTCTGGCCACCCTGGTGTTCGCCGCCGCCCTCCTCATCGGCAGTTCCCGGATCGGCGTGCGCGAGGCGCTCGCCGCGCTCGCAGGCTCGGGTGATGAGACGACCCGCAACGTACTGTTCGCGGTGCGCCTGCCGCGCGTGCTCGCCGCCTTCGGTGTCGGCAGCCTGCTTGCGCTGTCCGGCGTGCTGCTGCAGGCCCTGTTCCGCAATTCCCTCGCCGACCCGTATGTCCTCGGTGTCTCGGGGGGCGCAGCCGTCGGCGCCCTGCTCGCCATGATCGCCGGTGCCGCGGCCTTCATCGTGCAGTCGGCCGCGGTTGCCGGTGCTCTCGGGGCGGTGGGCCTGGTCTACCTCCTGGCCCGCAGCGGCGGCACGCCGCGCCTGCTCCTCACCGGGGTGGTGCTGGCGAGCGCCTGCGGCGCGCTGGTGAGCGTGCTGCTGGCACTGGCGGACTCCTCACGCGTGCGGGGCATGGTGTTCTGGCTCGCCGGGGACCTCGAGTGGGCGGTGCGTCCGTGGTTGAGTGCGGGCGCGGCGCTCCTCGCGGTCGCGGCCTCGATCGTGCTCGCGCGGCCGCTCAACGTGCTGGCGGCCGGTGAGCTGCGCGCGCGCACCGTGGGGCTGGCACTGGAGGGCTGGCGTACGCTGCTCTTCATCAGCTGCGCAACCCTGACCGCTCTTGCGGTGGTGAGCGCCGGCACCGTCGGCTTCGTCGGCCTGATTACCCCGCACGCCGTACGCCTCACCTTCCGCACCAGCGATCATCGCATCGTGGCGCCGGCCGCCGCCCTCTCCGGCGGCATGCTGCTGGCGGCGGCCGACCTGGTCGCGCGTACCATCGCCGCGCCCCGCCAGCTGCCCGTCGGCGCCATCATGGCGCTCGTCGGCGCGCCGCTGTTCGTGGTGCTGCTGCGCCAGCGCGGCTGAACGCCCCCGTGCGTACGCTGTTCGCGTTCTGCCTCCTCCTCAGCGCCGCCGCCAGCCCGGCAGGCGCGCCGCCTGCCGGGCACCCGCTTCTCGGAATCTGGGAGCTGGTGCTGCCGGGCAGCAAGTGCGTGGAGACCTACGACTACCGAGCGGACGGCAGCTCGCGAACCGCCAGCGCCGCCGAGGAGACCGTCACCGATTACCAGGTGGCGACGATCCCGGGCGCGCCGGGTTACTACGAGCTCACCGTCACGATCAGGAGCAGCAACGGCAAGCCCGACTGCAGCGGCCAGCTGACCCCGGTGGGCAAGTCCTTCACGCTGTATCTGGCGCCGCTGCGCGGCGGGTTCCTCATGTGCTTCGATCCGGCGCTGCAGCGCTGCCTCGGCCCGATCACGCGCGCGCCAGCGGCCAAGGCGGCCTCGCCGTGAGCGCGCGCCGCCTCAGCTGACGACGTTCGGAGAGGTGGCCAGGCGGTTGCGGCCGGCACTCTTGGCACGATAGAGCGCGGCGTCCGCCTCCGCAATCAGTCGCTCGGCGAGCACCTTGTAATCGCGCGTCCCCGGCCCCGGGTGCGCGGCGGCGACGCCGATGGAGAGCGTCACGGTCTCGGCCGCCTGCTTGCTGATCGGGATCGGGTGGTTGCGCACGCTGTGCAGCACGCGGCCCGCGACCTTCTCCCCGTCGGCGATGTCGGCCTGCGACAGCACCATCGCGAACTCATCCCCGCCAAAGCGCGCCCCGGTGTCGCTGATACGCATCTCCGCATCGATGCGCTGCGCCACCTCACGCAGCACTGTGTCGCCGGCGAGGTGCCCGTACTGGTCGTTGATGCGCTTGAAGTGATCGACGTCGATCATCAGGCACACGAGTGACTGACGGGCGCGCTGCGCCCGCGCCAGCTCCTCGCGCAGGCGCGCGTGCAGGTAGCGGCGGTTGTGGAAGCCGGTGAGGAAATCGGTGAGCCCGCTGCGCAGCAGGCGCGCGCGGTTCACCGCGTTCTCGATGCAGATCGCCGCGACCACGCCCAGATGCGCAAGGAAATCACTCGCGAGGTCGTGGGTGAAGCGCAGCGGATCGGCGCTGGCGAACACCAGTACGCCGTCGAGCTGCTCGTGCCGGCGCAGCGGGATGAGCGCGATGCTCCCCGGACGCGGGCTCGTTCCCGTCAGCAGCTCGTGATCGGCCTTCTGGTAGGGGCCGAGCCAGGGCCGGTCGAGGTTGGGCAGCTGCGGTGCCACCGTCACCAGCGCGTCGACGAAGGAGATGCCCTGCAGCTCCAGGCCGTCGCCCGAGAGCAGGTGGCGGATCTCGTGCTGCGGGTCATTGATGATGAGCGACACGCCATCGAGCTGGTAGGAGCTGCGCAGGCCGGCGATCAGGCGCTCGAAGAGCTGCGTCAGGGAACCGGAGCGCAACAGCTCCAGTTCCCGCTCCTGGGTCTTGCGCAGCAGCGCCTCGTTGCGGCCCACCTCCTCGGTGAGCGCGGCGAGCCGGCTCTTGAGCAGGCGGTTCTCGGCCGCGAGCTGCGCGCCCTCCGCGCCGGCTGCTTCCGTCACCGCCGCCTCTGGCTGGTTTCTGGGCATCGCGCGGGGCGTCCTTTCAGCGCTTCAGGTCCCATTCAGGCGCGACGTTCCGCAACGCTGCGCCGGTCCTCCAGATAATCGCGGCCACGGCGCATCAAAGCAACAAATGTCTGATGGTCCTGTGTCAGGACCGCGGTGCGCAGCCGTTCCACCGCCTGGGACAGGGCCTCCAGGGACTCAGCGCCGTAGTCGTTCAGGCTCTGGATCTCGTAATACAGCTCCGGGGACTCCTGCGCGACGCGGCTCGCCACGTCGAGCTGCGCATCGAAGGTGGTGGAGGACATGCGCGCCAGTTTTGGCGCCGCTTCGCCGCTTTCGGCGAGCGCGGTGAAGAAGGCGATGTTGAGCGCATGGCTCAGACCGAGCACGTAGGCGATCAGGCGGTCGTGATCATCGAGGCTCATCACCACCTGCTCGGCCATGGTGTGCGCGAACAGCTCGCGGGCGCTGGCGAGCGCGCCGGCGTGGCCGAGATCGACGAACACCACGTGGCGCCCGGAGAGAAGCTCGGTGTCCGGTCCGAACATCGGGTGCACGGAGGTGACCTTGCAGCCGTGGGATTTGAGCGCCAGCAGGCCGGCGCGCAGCGGCGACTTCAAGGAGCCGACGTCGAAGATGACCCCCGCTGGCCGCCGCAGCGCCAGGTCCTTGAGGATCGCGTCGGTGGTCCCGAGCGGGGTTGCGAGCACGATGTAGTCGTGCTTGAGATCCGTGCTGCGCCAGTCATCCACCCGCTGCACGCCTTCGGGCGTCGCGGAAGGGTCGGCGACCTCCACCGCGAAACCCTGGGAAGCGAGGAAGCTCACGAACCAGCCGCCCATCTTGCCGGCGCCGCCGATGACGAGCGCGCGGCGGCCGCTGCCGGCGCCGTGCGCGACGACGCTCGCATGCTCCTGGGTGGTGAGGGAGGAGCGGATCAGCAGCCGCAGCAGCTGCTCGGCGAGCTCCGGCGATACGCCACGCTCCTGCGCCAGCCCCCGTACCCCGAGGATCACGTCGCGTTCGCGCTCGTAGTCGCGGGTCGGCTTGCCGGTGGCACGCTTCACGCGCGCCACCTCCTCGCTCACGGCCTTGCGTTCGGCCACCAGCGCGATCAGCTGCCGGTCGATGTCGGTGACGCGCTGGCGCAGGTCATCCAGCGTTACGGTGCCCTGGGTCATGGGAAATCTGGCCTCCTCAGTGCCCTCCTTTCTATCGGGGTCACCGCGGCGCTGCAAGGGCCGCACCGCCACCGAAGATGTGCGATTCGGTCCGCGCCCGGGCGCCGGCTGTTTCCCGGCAGCGGCGCGCGGCCCGCATGGCAGGACAGCGGCGGGCAAAACGCCCTACCATTGGCGGCCATGAGCGAGCACACCGAAATGCTTCCCGAGCCCCTACCGGGCGATCCGTTGCTGGTGCTGGAGGCCTGGTTCAGACAGGCCGCGCAGGCGCACCTGCAGCCGAACCCCAACGCCATGGTGCTGGCCACCAGCACCCCGGATGGCCGCCCTTCCGCGCGCGTCGTGCTGTGCCGGGGCATCGTGCCGCAGCCCGGCTATGTCGTGTTCTACACCAACTACCTGTCGACGAAGGGCAAGCAGCTGAAGGATAACCCGCGCGCTGCGGCGGTGATTCACTGGGACGCGCTGCACCGGCAGGTGCGTCTGGAGGGAACGGTCACCTTCACGCCGGCCGCCGACAGCGACCGCTACTTCGCCGCGCGCAGCTGGCCCAAGCGTATCGCCGCGTGGGCCAGCCTGCAGAGCGAGGCCCTGAGCTCGCGCGCCGCGCTCCTCAGGTCCGTCGCCGAGACGGCGGAGCGCTTCGGCACGCCGCTCCCGGGAGCTGCAGGTGCCAGCGAGAGCGAGGACCACGACGTGCCGCGGCCGCCGCACTGGGGTGGCTACCGCCTGTGGGTGGACGCGGTGGAACTGTGGGTGGAAGGGGACGCGCGCATGCATGACCGGGCGCGCTGGACGCGCACCCTGGCGCGCCAGAGCGATGGCTCCTTCCAGGCCGGACCCTGGGTAGCAACGCGCCTGCAGCCCTGAAGGCTGCCCGCCCCAAGCCCCAGCGCCGCGCAGAGCTGTTCGTGTGGAAAACCGTCCGCGTCAGCATCCTGCTCATCCTGCTCGCCCTCGTCGCCGGCCAGCAGTTGCTCGAGCGGGTCGCCACCCAGAGCTGGAAGGAGACACTGTGGGTGGGTATCTTCCCGCTCAACGCCGACGGCTCCGCGGGCGCGCAGCAGTACATCGAGTCGCTGACGAGTGGGGACTTCGCGGGCATCGAGACCTTCTTCAGTCGCGAGGCACACCGCTACGGGGTGGGGGTGGAGACCCCGGTGCACATCGAGCTCTACCCGCAGGGCCGCGCTCTGCCGCCGCTGCTGCCCCGCGAGGCCGGGCCGCTCGGGATCGCGTGGTGGTCATTGCGGCTGCGCTGGTTCGCCTTCCGCCACAGCGACTTCCCGGGCCAGGCACCCGCGCGCGTGCGCATCTTCGTCCTCTACTACGACCCGCAGAACCTGCCGAGCGTGCCGGACTCGCACGGCCTGCAGAAGGGCCTGGTGGCCGTGGTGCACGCGTTTGCAGATGAGGCGATGAGCGGCAGCAATGCCCTGGTGATCGCGCACGAGTTCCTGCACACGGTCGGCGCCAGCGACAAGTACGATCTGCAAAGCGGTGCGCCGCTCTACCCGCTCGGCTATGCGGACCCCGGGCAGCAGCCGCTCTACCCGCAGGCAGACACGGAGATCATGGCCGGGCGGCGGCCGCTATCGCCGAGCGAGTGGCAAATGCCGCGCAACCTCACGCACGTGGTGGTGGGACCTGCGACCGCGCTGGAGATCCGGTGGACGCACCCGTGAGCGCCGTCGCTGCGGCCCTGAGTGCGCGCGACGTCGGTGTGCGCGCAGGCGCGCGCGAACTGGTGCGCGCCCTGTCGGTCGAGTTCGCACCCGGGGAACTGGTGGCGATCCTCGGGCGCAACGGCTCGGGCAAGACCCTGACGCTGCACACGCTTGCAGGCCTGCGGCCCCCGGCCGCAGGCGAGGTGCTGCTCGGGGAGTCTCCGTTGCCACGCCTGTCGCGCCGCGCCGTGGCGCAGCGCCTCGGTCTTCTGCCGCAGGACCTGGAGGATGCCTTCGTCACCACGGTGATGGAGACGGTGCTGATCGGCCGCCATCCGCACCTGGCGCTGTGGCAGTGGGAGAGCGCCGAGGATGAGCGCATCGCGCGCGCCGCCCTCGCCCAGGTGGAAATGAGTGAGTTCGCCGCGCGGCGCACCGATACGCTCTCGGGCGGTGAGCAGCGGCGGGTCGCGGTGGCGGCGCTGCTGGCGCAGCAGGTGAGGACGTATCTTCTGGACGAGCCGACCAATCACCTCGATCCCCATCACCAGCTCGCGGTGCTCGGGCTGTTCCGCGCGCTGGCGAGCACCGGCAGTACCGTCATTACGACGCTCCACGACCCGACGCTGGCGGCGCGCTTTGCCGACCGTGTGCTGCTGTTGTTCGGCGACGGGCGCTGGACGCTCGGGCCGGTCAAGAGCGCCCTCACGGCGGCGGCCCTGAGCGAGCTCTATGTCACGCCGATGATCGAGCTCGGCCAGGATGGCCGCCGGGTATTCGTCACGGCGTAAGGGCGTTGAGGAGCGCCGCGTGCAGCGCGCCGTTGCTGGCAAGCACGCTCGTGGTTTTAAGCCCCACCGCGGCGCCCTTGAGGTCGGTGAACGTGCCGCCCGCCTCGCGCACGATCACCGCGAGCGCCGCAATGTCCAGGATGTTCACGTTGGTCTCGATGACGCCCTCGAGCGCGCCGCGCGCCAGCAGGTGGTAGTGCACGAAGTCACCGTAGCCGCGGATGCGGGCTACGTTGCCGATGAGTGCCCCGAGCCGCCCCCAGCGCGCATCGAGGGTGAGGGTCTTGAGGTTGCCGGTGGAGAGGAAGGCCGCCGTCAGATCCGACACCGTGCTCACCCGCACTCGCTCATCGTTGAGGAAGGCGCCACCGCCGGCCTCCGCCCAGGCGAACTCCTGGTAGGCCGGAGCGCTGGAGACCCCGAGCACGAGCTCGCCGGCGCGCATGAGCGCGATCTGCGTGGCAAAGAACGGGGTGTCGCGCACGAAGGACTTGGTGCCATCGATGGGATCGACCAGCCACAGGCTCTCAGCCCCCATCCGGTGCGCACCGCCCTCCTCGCCGTAGAAACCATACGAGGGGAAGTGCCGGTGCAGGATGGTACGGATCAGCTCCTCGGCGCGCTCGTCGGCCTCGGTGACCGGCGAGGCGTCCGCCTTGATGCGCACCGCGAGCTTCTGACGGTAGAGCGAGCGGATAAGTGTGGCGGCCGCCTGCGCGGCCTCGATCGCCGCCGCCAGCTCAGGCGAGGCCATCAGCCGCCCGCGGCGCGCGCCGCGCCCTTCAGGAGCCCGAGTTGCTGCAGGCTGCGCGCGGTGGCGAGGATCGCCTCCTCGTTGGAGCGCGGCTGCCAGCCGAGCAGCCGTCGCGCCTTCTCGTTGCTCGCGCTCTTCTGCTGACCGAGCTGCGGCAGGATCTCGCGCACGGCGGGGTTGCGCAACGCCGACAGCCGCACCAGCCAGTCGGGCACCTCGCGCGTCGGCACGCGGGCGGCGAGCGTGCCCAGGTTGTCCTTGAGTACCCGGGCGATCTGCGCCAGTGACATGGCGGCCCCTGCCAGGGCGAGGAAGCGCTCCCCCTTGGCCGCCGGGTCAGTCATGGCGCGCAGGTGCAGGTCGGCGACGTCGCGCACGTCCACGACCCCGAACTGCAGCCGTGGGTTGGCCGGGATGGCGCCGTCCAGCATGGCTTTGAGGATCTGGATCGAGGTCGAGAAATCTTCTCCCAGCACCGGCCCGAAGACGGCCGTTGGGTTGATCACGGCGAGCTCGAGGCTGCCGCCGTCGCGGGCGATGAAGTCCCAGGCAGCGCGCTCGGCGAGGGTCTTGGACTTCACGTACGCCGACAGCGGGGCCCCAAGGTTGGTCCAGTCGCGCTCGTCGTAGGGCGCGCGGCGGTTTTTGTGGCCGTAACCGACCGCGGCGAAGGAGGACGTCAGTACCACGCGGCGCACGCCCGCGTCGCGCGCCGCGCGCAGCACGCGCAGCGCCCCCTCACGCGCCGGCAGAATGAGGTCGTCCTCGTGCCGGGGCGCCCCGAGCGGAAACGGCGAGGCGACATGCAGCACGTACTCGCACCCCATGACCGCCTGGGCCCAGCCGGCCTCCTTCTGCAGGTCGGCCTGCACGAAAGTCAGCCTCCCGCCAGCATCGGCGCCACCGGCCTTGAGCATCGCGCGCACGTCCGGCTCGCGGGCGAGGTCGCGCACGCTGGTGCGCACGATATGACCTGCGTCAAGCAGCTGCACGATCGCATGGCTGCCGATGAACCCTGAGCCGCCGGTCACCAGTACTGTACTCATCCGTGCCTCGTTCGCGTGTGCGGGACTGCGCAGTGTCCCCTCAGGCCCGCGGCCGCGGCAAGCACGGCGGCAGCCCGTTGAGGGCCTCAGGGCGCGCATTCTGGGGTAAAGTTGCGCCGCCATGGGCAACCGACTCAGCAAGATCTACACCCGTACCGGCGATGACGGCACCACGGGCCTGGGCGATGGCAGCCGCGTCGCCAAGGACAGCCCGCGGGTGGAGGCCTATGGCACGGTCGATGAACTGAACAGTTGCATCGGCGTGCTGCTCGCGCTGCCGGCGCTGCCGCCGCCGGTCATCCAGTGCCTGACGGAAGTGCAGCACGAGCTGTTCGACATGGGCGGGGAGCTGTGCATCCCCGGCCACACGGCCATCCGCGCAGCGCAGGTCACGCGCCTGGAGCAGGAGCTCGATGCTTTCAACGACGGCCTGCCGCCCCTGAAGGAATTCATCCTGCCCGGCGGCGGCGCGGCGGCCGCCGCCTGCCACCTGGCGCGGGCGGTGGCGCGGCGTGCCGAGCGGCGCGTGTGGACGCTTTCCCGGGCCGAGAGCGTGAGCCCCGAGGTCGTGAAGTACCTCAACCGTCTCTCCGATCTGCTGTTCGTGATGGCGCGGGTGCTGGCGCGCCACGAGCGCGGCACCGAGGTGCTCTGGCGGCACGAGCGCTCCAAGTAGCGAAAAAGGCTAGGTCTGCGGCCGCAGGCGCGCGCGCAGCAGCGCGCGCAGCCGCGGCCAGTCGAACGCCGGTCCCGGGTCGGTCTTGCGCCCGGCGGCGACGTCGCTGTGGCCCACGAGGTGCTCGGGTGCGAGCGACGGATAGGCGCTCAGGAGGGCGGCGATCAGCTCGGTGAGCGCGCTGTACTGGGCGTCCGTGTACGGCGTCTCGTCCGAGCCCTCGAGCTCGATCCCGATGGAGAAGTCGTTGCAGCCGGTGCGCGTGCGGTACTCCGACACGCCGGCATGCCAGGCACGCTCGCCGAAAGGCACGTACTGCGTCAGCGCGCCCTCGCGCGTGATGACTACGTGGGCGGAGGCGCGCAGGCCCTCGATCTGCTTGAAGTACGGATGCTCATCCCAGGGCAGGGTGCCGGTGAACAGCCGATCGATCCACGGACCCCCGAACTCCCCCGGCGGCAGGCTGATGCCGTGCACCACGATGAGCTCAGGCGGGGTCTGGGGCGGGCGCGGGTTGAAGTGCGGGGAGAGCACCTGGCGCACGCCGACCAGGAGGCCGGTGGCGGTCTCGACCCGAAAGGATACGGCGGGAGGCGCGGACATCGTGCGACGCTTGGCGGCTGCAGGCTGCGGCCATGAGGCTGCGGAGCGCGATTCTGACACAATTGCCCGCATGAGCTCAGGCAATGACCCCTACATCCTCCGCGATCTCAAGCACGTGTGGCACCCATGCACGCAGATGAAGGACCACGAGGGCGCGATCCCCCTCATCCCGATCCGGCGCGGCGAGGGCGCGTGGCTCGAGGATTACGACGGCCGGCGCTACCTGGATGCGGTGAGCTCCTGGTGGGTGAACCTCTTCGGCCACGCCAATCCTGCGATCAATGCCGCGGTGCGCGCGCAGCTGGAGTCCCTCGAGCAGGTGATCCTCGCCGGCTTCACCCACGAGCCGGTCATCGCGCTCTCCGAGGAACTCACCGCGCTCGCCCCGGCGGGGCTTACACGCTGCTTCTACGCCGACAACGGCTCCTCGGCGGTCGAAGTCGCCATCAAGATGAGCTTCCACTACTGGCGCAACCTCGGTCGCAGCCGCAAGCGCCGCTTCGTGACGCTTGCCAACAGCTACCACGGCGAGACGCTCGGGGCACTCGCGGTCGGCAACGTCGAGCTCTACAAGGAGATCTACCGCCCGCTGCTCATGGAGGTCCTGACCGTGCCCTCCCCGGACTGCTTCGGGCGCGCCCCCGGGGTGAGCTGGGCCGAGCACAGCCGGGCGCAGTTCGCGCACATGGAGGCGACGCTCGCCGCCCACGCGCACGAGATCAGTGCGGTGATCGTGGAGCCCCTGGTGCAGTGCGCCGGCGGCATGCGCATGTACGACCCGATCTACCTCACGCTGCTGCGCGCGGCCTGCGACCGCCATCAGGTGCACCTCATCGCCGATGAGATCGCGGTCGGCTTCGGGCGCACCGGGACGCTGTTCGCGTGCGAGCAGGCCGGCATCCGCCCGGACTTCATGTGCCTTTCGAAGGGCCTCACCGCCGGTTACCTGCCGCTCTCCACCGTGCTCACGACAGAGGAGGTGTACGCGGCCTTCTACGATGAGTACGAGAAGCTCAATGCCTTCCTGCACTCGCACAGCTTCACCGGCAACCCGCTCGCCTGCGCTGCGGCGCGCGCCTGCCTGCGCCTGTTCCGCGAGCAGCAGGTGCTCGAGAGCAACCGGGCACTCGCGGCACACCTCGGGGCGCGCGCCGGCACGCTCGCGGACCACCCGCATGTGGCCGAGGTGCGCCAGTGCGGCATGATCGTGGCCGCCGAACTGGTGCGCGACAAGGCGGCACGCACCCCCTATCCCTGGAGCGAGCGGCGCGGACTCACGATCTACCGTCACGCGCTCAAGCGCGGGGTGCTGCTGCGGCCGATCGGCAACGTCGTCTACTTCATGCCGCCCTATGTGGTCACGCCCGCGGACATCGACCTCATGGTCGAGGTGGCCGCCGAGGGCATCGGGCTCGCCACGTGCGACTGAACCGCCTGTACCTGGAGGGGCCGCTCAGCAGCGGCGCGCAGGTGAAGCTCGGCGCCAGCGCCGCCGGGCACGTGACGCGGGTGCTGCGCCTGCGGGCCGGCGCCCCGGTTACGCTCTTCAACGGCTCCGGGAGCGAGTTCGCAGGCCGCATCGAGGCGCTGCAGGGATCTGAGGTGACGGTGCAGGTGGGCGAGGAGCGTGCCATCCGCCGCGAGTCGCCGCTGCTGCTCACCCTGGCCCAGGGCGTTTCGCGCGGGGAGCGCATGGACCTCGTGGTGCAGAAGGCCACCGAGCTCGGGGCCACCCACCTGGTACCGGTGCTCACCGAGCGCAGCGTGGTGAAGCTTGCGGGCGAACAGGCACAGCGCAAGCTCGCGCACTGGCGCGCTATCGCCATCGCCGCGTGCGAGCAGAGCGGACGCAACCGGCCGCCGGAAGTGAGCCCCGCGTTGCTCCTCGCGCAGTTCCTCGCCGCCACCGCCCCGGCGGCCACGCGCCTCATCCTCACCCCGAGCTCGCGGCTGCGTATCCCGGACGTGCCCAGGCCCGAGCACGGGGTCACGGTGCTCGTCGGCCCCGAGGGCGGTCTCACCGAAGAGGAGCAGGAGCGCGCGGTGGCGGCCGGCTTCATCGGCGTACGCATCGGGCCGCGCGTGCTGCGCACCGAGACCGCAGCGCTCGCCGCCCTGGCGCTGCTGCAGCGGGAGTTCGGGGACTTCTGAAGATGAGCTCCGCTGCCGCGCCGCGCCGCCGCCGCACGCTCCGGCTTGCGCTCACAGTCACCCTGGCGCTGCTCGCCGCAGCACTGCTGGCGCTGCGGCCCGACCGCGCCGCCCGCGTCGCTGCCGGCCTCGCCGCGCACCTCGCCTGCTCGATGCACTTCGTCGGCGCACAGGGCCCCGACGCCAGCGCTCGGATGCTGAAGGTCATGGCAGGTCCCCTCAGTCATTTGATCGCCAGCCGCATCGAGGAAGATGCGCGCGCTGCCAGCGGTTCCTTCCTCGGCATCACGCTCGCGCGCGCGCATTACACCCAAGGATACGGCTGCCGCCTGGAGTATCCCGGGCAGGCGCCCGCGCCGGCGCCACGGCCGTCGCCGCCGCCGCTGGCGGCCGACGGCTTCGCGCCCGCCAGCGGGATCGTCACGCCACCGACCGCTGAGCTCGCGCGCGCCCTCGACGGGGTGTTCGCCGAACACTCGGGCAGTGCCCCGAAGCAGGTGCAGGCGGTCGTCGTGGTGCTTAAGGACCACGTGATCGCCGAGCGCTACGCGGACGGTGTGGGTCCTGAGACGCCGCTCCTGTCCTGGTCAGTGGCGAAGTCACTGACCAATGCCCTCGTTGGGATCCTGGTGCGCAGCGGCAGGCTGGCGCCCGGGCTGCCCCTGGCGGCGCCCGAGTGGCAGCACGCGGGTGATGCGCGCGCGCGCATCACGCTGGAGGATCTGATGCGCATGCAGAGCGGACTCGCGGCGCTCGAGAGCGGCTCGCCCGCGGATCCGGTGGCGCGCATGGAGTTCATGCACGCCGACATGGCAGGCTTCGCTGCCGCGCTGCCGCTGCGCATCGCGCCGGCGACGCAGTTCGAGTACACCTCGGCCAACACGCTCCTGGTGGCACGGCGGCTGGGTGAGATCATCGGCGGCGGTGCGCAAGGGCTGCGCACATTCGCCGAGCGCGAACTGTTCGCGCCCCTGCACATGCAGGGCGTGACGCTCGAGTTCGACGGCGCCGGCACTTTCATCGGCGCCTCCTTCGCCTGGGCGCCGGCGCGCAGCTACGCGCACTTCGGCACGCTTTACCTTAACGACGGCGTGACCCCGCAGGGCGAGCGGCTGCTGCCGCCGGGCTGGGTGGAGTGGTCGCGCCGCTCGCTGCTGGGCGCGCCCTATGGGGCGGGGTTCTGGACCAACGACGGTGACAGCCGCTTCGCGCGCCTGCGCGTGGCCGCCGGGTTCCCGAGGGACGGATTTTTCGCCAGCGGCGTCCTCGGGCAACGCATCTACATCGTGCCCTCGGCGCAGGTAGTAGTGGCGCGCTTCGGCGCCTCGGCACCGCCCGATTACGGGATCGAGGATGATCTGCCGCTCATCGCCGCTGCCGTGCGCGAGGCGGGCGGGCAACGCCAGCCGCAGTGAGGGCGCTGCCGCGCGGCCGACAGCCGCGCCCGGATCGCCCGGCCGTCAGGCCGTGCCGATACTGGTCTCTTCCGCGATCATTTCCTCGAGGCGCTGCAGGTCCGGCACCAGCGGCGTCTCGTTCACCATGCGGATCTGGCAGATGACCGGCGCCCGTTCAGGAAAAACGCGCGAGTTGTCCGGGCGTACGACGTCGGAGCTCACGCGCACCAGCTGCGGGAAGCCCTGGCTGATGAGCGCGAAGTTGCCGCCCTCCACCTGGGTGCCGAGCGCATGCAGGATCACGATACGCGTGCGTCCGGAGGCCGGCGGGATCATCTGCCCGCAGGCGCCCTCGAAGGACACCAAAGGCACCGCCTTGCCGTTCCAGGGCACGGTGCCGATGTACCACGGCGGCGCCCCGGTCATCTCGGAGGGGGTCTGGAAGCCGATCACCTCGGCGACGCAGGCGCGCGGGATGATGAGGCGCCCGTCAACGAGCGGGATTAGGAGGCTGTAGATCTCGGCGACGCGTTCGGCCATGCGCTTAGCTCCCCGAGCCTGCGGCATAGCGCGCGCGCTCGCGGCGGCGTTCCACCAGCGGCGCGATCGCATCCAGCAGCTGGGCTTCCTGGTAGGGCTTGCCGAGGTAGTCATCGACGCCGAGCTCGATGGCGCGCGCGCGGTGCTTCTCGCCGACGCGCGAGGTCACCATGATGATCGGCACGTCCTTGAGGCGCGGGTCGTTGCGTACGTGCGCGGCGACCTCGTAGCCATCCATGCGCGGCATCTCGATGTCGAGCAGGATGACATCGGGAATGTTCTCCTGCAGCAGTGCCACCGCGTCCATGCCGTCGCGCGCGGTGAGCACGCGCATGCCGTTGCGCTCCAGCAGCCGCTGCGTCACGCGGCGCACGGTGATCGAGTCGTCCACCACCATCGCGAACGTGCGGCGGTCGCCGCGCTCGCGCGGCGGCGCGGGTGCCTGGGCCCGGGTGCGCCACTCGGCGCGCACCAGCGCCCCGATGTCGAGGATGATGACGATGCGGCCGTCGCCCAGGATCGTGGCGCCGGAGATACCGCGGATGCTCGAGATCTGCGGGCCCACCGACTTCACCACGATCTCGCGGCTGCCGACGAGCTCATCGGCCACGAGTCCGGTGGAGTGCTCACCGGCGCGCACCAGCACGACCGGGATGGTGACGTCCTGCCCGGGGAGCTCCGAGGGGGTGAGCCCGACGAAAGTCGCCAGGTGCTGAAAGCGGTACTTCTGGCCACCGTAGTCGAAGGCCGCCGCGTCGCGCCCCAGGTGCGCGGCCACTTCCGCCTTGGAGAGCCGCAGCACGCCCTCGACCGTCGGCAGGGGCAGCGCGTAGTACTCCTCGTCCGTGCGCACCACCAGCGCGTGGCTGATGGCGAGCGTGAGTGGCAGGCGGATCGTGAATACCGTGCCCTCGCCCTGCTTGGTTTCCATGTGCAGGGCGCCGCCCAGGCGCTTGATCTCGGTCGCCACCACGTCCATGCCGACGCCGCGGCCGGCCTGCTGGGTGATGGCGCCGGCGGTGGAGAAGCCGGGCTCCAGGATCAGCTGCATCGCGTCTTCGTCGCTGAGGGTATTGCCCGGGGAAATCATGCCGAGCGAGAGCGCCTTGTCGCGGATGGCCTTCAGGTTCATGCCGCCGCCATCGTCGGTCAGGCGCACCATGACCTCGGCGCCCTCGCGGTGCAGCTCGAGCACAATGCGGCCGGTGTCGGACTTGCCGGCCTTCACGCGCTCCTCGGGCTTCTCGATGCCGTGCACGACGGCGTTGCGCAGCATGTGCTCGAAGGGCGGCAGCATGCGCTCGAGCACCTGGCGGTCGAGTTCCCCGGCGGCTCCCTCGACGGTGAGCTCGGCACGCTTGCCGGTGTCGGAGGCCGCCTGGCGCACGATACGCGCCAGGCGTTGCACGTGGCGCTGGAACGGCACCATGCGCGTACGCATGAGTCCGTTCTGCAGCTCGGTGATGGTGCGCGCCTGCTGTTGCAGCAGGTTCTGCGTGTCCTTGGCGAGGTTCTCCAGCAGCTGCTGGATGCTCGCCACGTCATTGGCGGTCTCGGCCAGCGCGCGCGAGTACTGCTGGATGGAGGAATAGCGGTCGAGCTCGAGCGGGTCGAATTCGCTGCGATGCGAGCCGCCCTCGTCCTCGTGCTTGTGCAGGATCTGCGCCTCGGTCTCGATCTCGAGGCTGCGCAGCTGCTCCTTCAGGCGGGTCACGGTGCGTGACAGCTCGCCGAGGTTGAAATCGAAGCTGCCGAGCTGCTGTTCGAGGCGCGCGCGCGCAATGCTGGCTTCGCCTGAGATATTGAGCAGCTGGTCGAGCAGGTCGGCATCGACCCGCGCCATTTCCTGGCGCTCACCACCGCTGACCGGTTCGCGTCCCGGGGGCACCGGGGCCGGCGGCGCGAGCCCCTCCTCGGCCTCGGCGCGGGCACGCGCAAAGGGCGACATGGCACTCAGGGCGCTCGCCGATGACCAACCCGCCTCGGCCGCCGGCGCCGGCGGCGGGGGCGCGGTCTGCGCCTCGGGCTCCTCATCGCGCATCAGCTCCGCGTTCATGCGCGCGAGCTGCGTCTGCGAGGGTTCGGGGTCGCTGAGCGTGAAGGCAGGCTCCACGGGCGCGCTTACTGCGGCGGCGGGCGGCGGCGGCGCCGCGATCGTGATCGGGGGCGGCGGCGCAGGCGCGGCCGCAGGGGCCGGCGCCGGCGCCGGCGCCGCAGGAACTGCAGTGGCCGCGGCGGCGCCCGGGCGCGTGAAGGCCTGCAGGCGCGCGATGATGGCGCGCGCCGGGGGCACGCGGCGGCCATTCACGACCTGCTCGCGCATGCGCGCCAGCTCATCGAGGCTCGCCTGGATGGCGTCAAAGAGTGCGGTGTCCGCGGTCACGGTGCCGTTGTCGACCATCATCACGAGCGTCTCGAGCTCGTGGCTGACATCGCCCATCGGCATGATGCCGGCCATTCGCGCACCGCCCTTCAGGGTGTGCAGCGGGCGCTTGAGCCCGAGGCGCAGGTCCTGGCTGTTCGGCTGGCCGCGCCAGTCGCTCAGGGCGCGCTCGGAGGCCTCGATCAGCTCGGTGGCCTCGTCGGTGAAGATGGCGGCGACTTCCGGATCGAAATCGACCACCTGGTCCGTGGCTTCCACGACTTCCTCGGCCGGCGCCTGAGCCGGCACGGCGGCGGCCTCCTCGGCGGCGCGCGCGGCCGCCGCCGCCGCTGCGATGCGCTGCTCGAGACCCTTGTCGGCACGCTCGATACGCTCGAGCAGCTGCCAGTGGTTGACGAAGTAGCCGGTGGACTCATCCAGGTGCGTGGCCACCGACTCCATGGCGGACATGCAGTCCGCCAGCAGCGCCAGGTCCTCGGTCGCAAGGCCGAGCCCTGAGCCGAACGCGCGGCGCAGCCAGTGATCGAGGGGCTCGGCGAGGCGGATGCCGTGGCGCGCCTGCGCCATCTTGGAGCTGCCCGAGAGCGTATGGCAGGCGCGGTACACCTCCTCGGGGAGCGTGTGCGGCTCGGGCAGCTTCTCCTCGCGTGCAAGCCAGGCGCGCACGGTGGCGACATGGGTCGCGGTCTCGCGCGCGTAGATGTCGCGCAGCGTGTCATCGGGCACCGCGGGCTTCGCCGGCGGCGGCGCGGCAGGCGCGGCGGCAGGCTGCGGGCGCACGCCGCTCGCGGCGAGGCCGTGGCGCTCGGCGGTCTCATCCTCGCCCGGTACGCGCGGCGGCGGGCTCGGCTTGCCGGCCGCGAGCGCATGGGCGCGCGAGGAGATGCCGACGACGTCGGCGGCCACCGGGGCGCCGTTCTCGAGCTGCTGGATCAGCTGGGGGAGAGCTGCGACCGCGGCGCGCAGCGTTTCCAGGATCGGCGGCGAGCGCGTAAGGGTGTTGTCGAGCACGCGGTTCAGGAGGTTCTCGATCGACCAGGCGAACTCACCGAGGTCACGCGCCCCGACCATGCGGCCGGAACCCTTGAGCGTGTGGAACGAGCGGCGCACCGTAATCAGGGCGTCGCGCTCGAGCGGATTCTCGTCCCAGACCGGGAAGCCCTGCTCGATCTTGGCGAGCTCCTCGTTGGCCTCCTCGATAAAGAGCTTCATCAGCTCAGGATCGGCGTGCTCGGCGAGCGCGCTCACCTCGCGCGGCTGCGCGGCGAGCACCGGCGCGGCGGCGTTGAGGCCGGCAATGTCGGCGCGCTGCGCGGCCGTCGGCACGCTCGTGATCTGCACGGTCTTGGCGTAGGCACCGGGCTCGAGCGGCGGCACGGTGGGCACGGAGGGCGTCGGCTGCTGCTCGAGCGCCTGCACGCAGGCCTGGGCGTTGTCGAGCATGTACCAGGGATCCGCGCGCCCGGCCTGCAGCGTCTCCATGTAGTACTCGAGGCTGACGATGGCGTCGGCCAGGCGGTCGATGAAGCCCGGCGGCAGCACGTGCACCCCGGGCTGCATGACGCGCTTCAACTGATTGGTAATCGCCTCGATCACGTCGACGGCGCGCGCCTTGCCGAGCAGCAGCAGGCCCGCCTTCATGCCGCGCATCAGGTCCTGCCAGCTGTCCAGGCCCGCCGCATCGAGGGTACCGCCGACCGACTGCGTCACGGCCTCCTTGATGCGCGCCAGGTTCACGATGCACTCACGCAGCACCGCGGCCTGCACCTGCTGGAACTCCGAGTCCTCGCCGTGCGGGGCGACGGCGGCGTCCTTGTCCTTGGGCAGGATCATGCCGACCAGGCTCTCATCGAGCCGGTCCTCGACCCCGATCAGGGTCGCGGCGATCTCAACCAGCAGCGGCTCGTCGGCCTTCAGGGAGCCATCGACGATCTTGCCCAGGCGCTCGGTCTCGAACTGCACCTTGGCGCGCAGCTCGCCCAGGCCGAGCACGCCGAGCGTGTCACCGATCTTGCGCAGCAGCTCGACCTGCGAAAACAGCTCCTGGGGCTGGCCGGCGCCGCGGCGCACGAAGATGTCCAGCACGTCCTTGACCTTGGCGAGGTCCTCGCGGATCGCCGCCGCCACGGTCTGCATGAGCTTGATGCTGGGCGCGGAGAGGTTCTCGCGCTCCTGCTCGATGCTCTCATCGACCGGCAGCAGCTCGGTGAGGCGGAACGAGGCGCGCACCGCCTGCACCCGGGCACCCGAGGACTCCGAGCGGCCCACGTAGTAAAGCAGGTTGTTGAGCAGCTCGACCGCCGGGGACTGCGCGTAGCGCGCTTCGCCCTGCTCGTAGAGGCGCCGGATCTCGCGGTCGCCGAGGCCGAGGAGCCGCTTCACCGACTGCCCGCCCTCGAGGCCGTGCTGCTGCAGGCTCTCGATCACGGCCCCGATCACCCACCACAGCTGGAACACCGGCTGGCGGGTGGCGATCTGCTCGAGTTTCTTGGCGACGTTGGCGAGGGTCTCGAGGTTCTGCTCGAGGCGCTCGCCGCGGATCCAGCCGATGAGGCCGACCTGGTAGCGCGCCCGCAGGCGCCGCGCCCACTGCTCGACCGTCATCGGCGCCTCGCCCGGCACCGCATCGGCCGGCTGCGGCTGCTGGTCGGACTTGAGGTTCAGCACCAGCAACGTGCCTTCGGAGAGCAGCGAGCTGCCGCGCACCGCGCGCAGGTCGTTGAGGAGCGGCAGCAGCACGAGCGCTAGGTCGCGGCCGCCGGCGAGCACGCGCTCGAGGTACCCCGGCAGCTGCACCATGGCGCGCATCAGCGCGTCCAGGCTCTCCGCCTGGCTCTTGCGCTCGCTGTGGGTCGCGATCAGGTACTGGGTGACGTGCTCCATCTCCTCGGCGAGCAGCGCCGCGCCGTAGATCTCGAGCAGGCGCAGCACGCCCTGCACCTGATGCAGGTCCTGCGCGCACTTCTCCAGCAGCGCGGTGTCGTCGGGTTGCTCGACGTAGGTCTCGAGCGCGTTGCGCGCCTCACCGAGTGTGGTGTTGACCTCGCGACCAACCAGATCGAATGTCTGCGAAACGACTTCAGGCATGCAGTGACTTTCTCGCGGAGAGCTTAACTGCCGCCCAGGGCAGAGATCTGGCGCACCTTCACGGTGCTCAGCGGCGTCTCTTCAACACGCTTGACGTTGCCGCTCGGCGCGCGCTCGCCGCCGCTGCCGGGCAGGCGGAAGCCGGCGGCGGACTTGCGCAGGCCGGCCGACAGCTCGGCAAGTTTCGCGATGGCGGCGGAGGTCGCGGTGGTGGATTCGGCTGTCTGGGCGCTGATCTCCTTGAGGATCTGCATGTTGCGGGCGATGTTCTGCGCCGCGCCGGTCTGCTGGCGGGCACTGCCGGAAATGTTCTGCACCAGGCTCGCGATCTGGTTGGAGACCTGCTCGATCTCCTCGAGTGCGGCCCCGGCGTTCTCGGCGAGCAGCGCGCCGCCGACCACGTCGGTGGTGCTGCGCTCCATCGACACGACCGCCTCGTTGGTGTCGGTCTGGATGGTGCGCACCAGCACCTCGATCTGCTTGGTGGCGTTCGCGGCGCGCTCGGCGAGGCGCTGCACCTCATCGGCCACCACTGCAAAGCCGCGGCCGGCTTCGCCAGCCATGGAGGACTGGATGGAGGCGTTCAGGGCCAGGATGTTCGTCTGCTCGGCGATGTCGTTGATGAGCTCGACGATGTTGCCGATCTCCTGGGAACTCTCGCCGAGGCGCTTGATGCGCTTGGAGGTCTCCTGGATGGTCTCGCGGATGGTGTTCATGCCATCGATCGTGCGCCGCACCGCATCGCCGCCCTTGTGGGCGACTTCCACCGAGTGGCGCGCGACATCCGAGGCGCGCTCGGCGTTGCCGGAGACTTCCTCGACCGAGGCCGCCATGCTGGCCGCGGACTCGGTGGCGGAGGCGATCTGCTTGGACTGCGCGCCGCTCGCCTTGGCGAGGTGCTGCGACAGTGCCTGGGTCTGGCGGGTGGCGGAGTCGAGCTGGATGGCCGAGCCGTTGATGGTGGTGACGAGTCCGCGCAGCGCATCGACCGCGTAGTTGATCGAGTCGGCGATGGCCCCGGTGATGTCCTCGGTGACGGTGGCCTGCACCGTGAGGTCGCCGTCGGCGAGGCTCGAGAGCTCATCGAGGAGCCGCAGGATCGCCTGCTGGTTGCGGTCGGTTTCCTTGCGCTGCGCATCCGCGGAGACGCGCTGGCGCTCGACCGTGCGGTGCATGCGCAGCGCCGAGGCGAGCGCGGCGACGAGGAAGGCGAGCCCGAGAGCGAGCAGCGCGAGGGGCAGCCAGGTGAGCAGTGCCGGCGGCGTGGCGGCGGCGGCCGGCGCCGGCTGCGTGGCGGCAAGATCACGCGCATCGGCGGCGATGGCGCGCGCCGCGCCCTGCGCTGCCGGCAGCGCCGGCGCCGCACCGACCGCACGTTTCACGGTGGTGGCGAGCTCCTGGTAGAGCGTATCGAGGTTCTTCAGGTGCTTGAGCCCGTCGGGCGTTGTCACCTTGGGCAGCGCGAGCGCCGAGGGCGCACCGGCGAGGGCCGCGATGACCTGGCTGAGGTAATCGCTGCTCTCGGCGATGTGCTGCGCGGCCTGCGCCGGGTCCGCCGCGCCCTGGGTGAGGGCGCTCACGTCCAGCTGCAGGCGCTGCGCGCGCGACTCGAAGCGCTCCAGCGCACCGGCCGCAGGAGCGGCGCTCGGCGGCGGCAGCGTCTGCCCGAGTGCCTGCGCCTCGGCGACCAGCTTCGGTACCAGGGTCGCGGTGTCGTGCGCCGCCGCGCCCGCATCGCTTAAAGCACTGCGCGCGCGCAGCACCGCGGTGGCGTTGTTCATGAGGCGCGTGAAGCGCGCATCGGAGGTGAAGGGCGCGGCCGGATCCCTGGCGGCGGCGTCTTCGAGCTGCTTCTGGCGGTCCTGGAAGCGCCCGAGCGCGGCCGCGTCCCCGGCGACGGCACCGTCGGCGTCGAGGGCGAGTCCGTAGAGGGCTTCCACCGGCACGCTGTGGGCGGGCTTCTCTGCCGGGCGGCTGAGCGCGAACCAGTAGGCGATGCCGCTGCCGACCAGCAGCAGCGTCGCCAGGCTCAAGAGCAGCGCCAGCGCACTCGGGGCGGCGGGTACGGCGGCGCGGCTCATGCCGCGGCCTCGGCGAACGCTGCGCTCTCGAGCACCGTGCGCAGACTCAGGACCGGCCATTGCTCCTGGGCGCGGCGGAAGGCGCCGGCGAGATAGCGCTCGCAGCGCGCCACCGTCGGCGGCGCGTCCCCGGAGAACTCATTCTCCGCGAAGCGCCGGAAACCGAGCACCTCATCGACGATGAGGCCGGCGGGGATCTCGCGGTGGTTCACCACCACGATGCGGGTATTGCGGGTGACGGGCGTGACCCCGGAACCGAGGAACTGGCGCAGGTCGACGATCGGCAGCAGCTGCCCGCGCACGTTGGCGAGGCCCTTGATCCAGGGCTTGGCGCCCGGCACGCGCGTGGTGCTCGAGGGCACGCCGAGCACCTCGCGGGTCTCCTCGCGCGCGACCAGATACAGGTCGCCCGCCATGCGCAGCGCGACCCCCACCCACTCGCGGCCGCTCGTGGCCTCCTGATTCAGCTGCGCGGACACCGCGCGCCCGCGGCGCTCGAGTTCTGCGAGCAGCTCGAACGGACGGTCGCGGAGCGACTTCAGTTCAAGCTGCGATGCGGTGTTCGGTTCGCTCATGAGATCGACGGATCGGCCTTAAGGCGCACCCACTGGAGGGGCGCGTTCACGAGGACAGCGTCGCCTGCGCCTTGGCGACCAGCTGGTCGGGGGACACCGGTTTCACCATGTAGTCGATCGCGCCCTGCCGTAAGCCCCAGATGCGATCGGTCTCCTGTCCCTTGGAAGTCACCATGATGATCGGGATGGAGCTGGTGCGCGGGTCGTTCGCGAGCGCGCGCGTGGCCTGGTAGCCGTTCATGCCCGGCATCACGATGTCCATGAAAATGAGGTCGGGGTTGATTTCGCGCGCCAGCCGCACCCCTTCGGCACCATCCACCGCCGCGGCGGTCTGGTAACCGTGCTTCTCGAGCGCCTTCTGCATCACGTGCAGCTCGGTCGGAGAGTCGTCCACGATCAGGATCAGGGGCATCGCCATCATCTCCCGATATGCGTCTCGATCGCCGACAGCAGCTCGTCCTTGGTAAAGGGCTTCGTGAGGTAGTGCTCCGAGCCCACGATGCGGCCGCGCGCGCGGTCGAACAGCCCGTCCTTGGAGGACAGCATGATGACCGGGATCGAGCGGAAAACCTTGTTGTGCTTGATCAGCGAGCAGGTCTGATAGCCATCCAGGCGCGGCATCATGATGTCGACGAACACGATGTCCGGCTGGTGGTCGGCGATCTTGGCGAGGGCATCGAAGCCGTCGATCGCCGTGAACACCTCGCAGCCCTCCTTGGCGAGCAGCGTCTCGGCCGTGCGGCGGATGGTCTTGCTGTCATCGATGACGAGGACTTTCAGACCCTGGAGCTTGGTATTGCTGCCGGTCACGGTCGAGTGACTCCTTCCTGGTAAGGCCTTAGGGGCGAAACGGCCTCCACCCGTGCCGTGGCCAGGCCACGGTGAGCGAAATCCGTCTCGCGGCCCCTGAAAACACAAGGGAAAGCGCAGCGCGGTTTTAACATATCGGTATACCCCCGGCTATGCCATGCACGTCACGTTTTTCGAAGGTCGCAGGCAGCGCGCGCCCCTAAAGAACCCCGGGGCAGACATATTCGCGGCGCACTCGCCATAATCGGCATTCCGGGCTTGCACTCACCCTCAAGGATGCGATGACGACGCAGCAGCGACTCGGCGTGGTGATGGACCCGATCGGCGCCATCAACTACGCCAAGGACTCGACCCTGGCGATGCTCCTGGCGGCCCAGGCGCGCGGCTTTGCGCTCAGCTACCTCGAGCAGCGCGACCTCTCGGTACGCGACGGCGTCGCCTTCGGGCGCATGCGGCCGCTGACGGTCGCGGCCGACCCCAAGGGCTGGTTCAGCTTAGGGGAGGCGCAGGCGGAGCCCCTGAGCGCACTGCAGTGCCTGCTGATGCGCAAGGACCCGCCCTTCGACATGGAGTTCATCTACAGCACCTACATCCTGGAGCGCGCCGAAGCCGCCGGGGTACTGGTCGTGAACCGCCCGCAGGGCCTGCGCGACATGAACGAGAAGGTCTACACGGCCTGGTTCCCGCAGTGCTGTGCCCCGACCCTGATCACCCGCGACATGGCCGACATGGCCGCCTTCCTCAGGGAGCACGGCAAGATCGTGGTCAAGCCCCTGGACGGCATGGGCGGGCGCTCGATCTTCGTGCTGGCGCAACAGGACCACAACGCCCGCGTCGTGTTCGAAACCCTCACCGACTACGGCCACCGCTTCGCCATCGCGCAGCGCTACCTGCCCGAGATCGCCGTCACCGGCGACTCGCGCGTGCTCTTGATCGACGGGGAAGCGGTACCCTATGCGCTCGCGCGTATCCCCTCCCCCGAGGACCACCGCGGCAACCTCGCCGCCGGTGCCAAGGGCGTCGGGCGCGAGCTCAACGACCGCGATCGCTGGCTCGCAGGCCAGATCGGCCCGGCGCTCGCCGCCCGCGGCATGCTGTTCGTAGGCCTCGACGTCATCGGCGGCTTCGTCACCGAGATCAACGTCACGAGCCCGACCGGCATCCGCGAGCTCGAGAAGCAGTTCCCGGTGCGGATCGGGGAGCTGTTCGTCGCCGCCCTCGAGCGGCACCTGTCCGCACGCAGGACCTGACGCGCAGCGATGGCGCGCCGCGCGCTCATGATGCGGGAGGGCATGCCGCCGGTGTGGGACCGGCTGCTGACCATGGTATTCCTCGCCGGTCTCCTGCACGGGCTGATCATCGTCGGCCTCACCTTCAACGCCGCGGCGCACGACAAGGCGGAGGCCCCCGGCCTCGAGGTGCTGCTGGTGTCCGATGAGCTGCCCGAATCGGACAAGAACCCGACCGCCACCTACCTGGCGCAGCGCACCCAGATCGGCTCGGGCAACACCAAAAAATCCGTCGCGCCGCGCAACCGCACCGCCGCCCTCCCCTCGCTCCACCACAAGGGCACCCCGCAGGGCAACTCGCTCAGAGACGAGGGCGAGCACGCCGGCAGCACCGAGGACGAACGGGTGTTGAGCACGGTGGGCTGGAGCACCAGCATCCGCTATCTTGCGGATGAAGGGGGCGAGGGCTCAACGCGCGACCAGCCGCTGCTCTTCGAGCAGCCCGAGACTGCCGAGCCCGGCCCTGACGAGGAGGGCCCCGCGCAGCTGCGCGGGCCGAAACGCGATGAGCTGTGGGTGACCCCGGACACGCGCGCCTCGATGCTCGCACCCTACCTTGACGCCTGGCGGCGCAAGGTCGAGCGGATCGGGACCCTCAACTACCCGACCGTCTCCAAGGTCGCCGGCGCCGCTTCCGCCCCCGTGGTCGAGGTGGGGATCTCAGCCGACGGCAAGCTCACCCGCGCCCTCATCCGCCGCTCGAGCGGCTCAGCGGAGCTGGACCAGGCGGCGCTCGAGATCTTGAAGCTCGCCAGCCCCTTCGACCCCTTCCCGCCGGAGCTTGCCAAGCAGCACCCGGCGCTCGCCTTTGCCTACGAGTGGCAATTCACCGGCAGCGGGGCCGCCCGCGGCAGCGTATCGGTTCCTTGAGACTGCCACGGGGCATGCCCATACTGTGGCCATGGGCAGCAAATACGGCCCCGAGACTCCCGGCGACGAGCCTGAGCTGGAAGAAGACACAGCCGGCGGCGCTCCGTTCGCCGAAAGCCCTCCCGGAAGCCTCACCAACCACCTCCTGATCGCGATGCCGCAGCTGAGCGACCCGAACTTCGCCCAGACCGTGGCGCTCATTTGCGAGCACACCGACAAGGGGGCGCTCGGCATCGTGCTCAACAAGCCCCTGCCGATGAAGCTCTCGGACGTGCTGTCGCAGATGAAGCTCGATCCGGCGAGCGAGACCATCGCCGATCAGCCCGTGCTGCGCGGAGGTCCGGTGCACACCGACCGCGGCTTCGTCCTGCACCGCCCGGGCGGTCAGTGGGACCACACCCACAAGGTCTCCGAGACCATCCAGGTCACGACCTCGCGTGACGTACTGGCCGCCATGGCCAAGGGCGAGGGGCCCTCGGATGCCTTCATCGCCCTCGGCTACGCCGGCTGGGAGTCCGGGCAGCTCGAGCGCGAGATGAAGGACAACGCCTGGGCCTCGGTGGCGGTCGACCCGCGGGTGGTGTTCGAGCTGCCGTTCGAGCAGCGCTGGGCGGGCGCCTGGCGCCTCCTGGGAATCGAGGTCGACCGCCTGAGTCCTGACGCCGGTCATGCCTGAGCGCTTAACCTTCAGGGCATGAGCGCCCCTGAAACCGTCCTCGCCTTCGATTTTGGTCTGAAGCGCATCGGCATCGCCAGCGGCGATACCCTCACCCGCGGCACAGCGCCCCGCCCGGCGGCCTTAAGCGGTCCGGCGGGACCTGACTGGACCGCCATCGCGCGCGAAGTCGACGCCTTAAGGCCCGCCCGGCTCATCGTCGGGGCACCGTATAATGCCGACGGGAGCGAGGGGCCGATGACGGCCGCCGCGCGTGGCTTCGCCGCCGAACTCGAACGCCGCTTTGCCCTGCCCGTACACCTGGTGGATGAGCGCTTCTCCTCGCTCGAGGCGACCGCAGCGCTCAGGCAGCAGCGCGCGAGCGGCACCCGGCGGCGGCGCGTGACCAAGGCGGACATCGACAGCACGGCGGCCGCGGTGATCCTCGGGCGCTTTCTTGCAGGTGAAGGTAACTGACGTGAACACGGCAGAGGGTGCGATGCACGGGCAGCTGCGGCCGGATGGGTCGCTGCGGCACCTCATCACCCTGGAGAACCTGCCCCGACCGCTGCTCGAGCGGCTGCTCGAGCGCGCCCAGAGCCTGGTACGCCCCTTGGGCGCGCGCCCGGCGATGAGCCAGGTACTCACCGGCAGCACGGTCGCCAATCTGTTCACCGAGCCCTCCACCCGCACGCGCGTGAGCTTCGAGCTCGCCGCCAAGCGCCTCGGGGCGCAGGTCGTGAACCTCGAGGTGCAGCTGTCCTCGCGCGTCAAGGGCGAGAGCATGCTCGACACCGTCTACACGCTGGAATCGCTGCACGTGGATGCCTTCGTCATCCGCGACGCAGAACTCGGCGTGCCGCAGCTGGTGGCCGCGCACGTGGCGCCGCACGTGAGCGTGCTGTCGGCGGGCGAGGCGCACGTCGCGCACCCGACGCAGGGGCTCCTCGATGCGCTCACCATCCTGCAGAAGAAGCAGCGCTTCGCGGGGCTCGCGGTCGCGATCGTGGGGGACATCCGCCATTCGCGCGTGGCGCGCTCGGCCTGGCACGCCCTGCGCACGCTCGGCGTGACGGACCTGCGCATTCTCGCGCCGCCCTCCCTCATGCCAGCCGCGCAGGAGTTCGCCGGCTGCACGCGCTACACCGACTTCGCCGCAGGACTCGAGGCGGCGGACGTCATCATGATGCTGCGCATCCAGAAGGAACGCATGGGCGAGGCCGACCTGCCTTCCGCTGCACGCTACTTCGAAGCCTGGGGCCTCAACGAGGCGCGCCTGAAGCTTGCGCGCCCGGATGCCATCGTGATGCACCCGCAGCCGATGAACCGCGGCATCGAGATCGAGTCTGCGGTCGCCGATGGCCCGCAGTCGGTGATCCGTGACCAGGTCAGGAACGGCGTCGCGGTGCGCATGGCGGTGCTGGCCGAAGTCCTGACCACGCGCGGCGGTCCTGCGTGAGCCGGGAGGATCGCGGCAGCATCTTCCTCGAGGAGGCGCGGGTGCTCTCGCAGCTCGCCTACGACGCCGAGCAGTTCGTGCTGCGCTTGGGGGCCCCCAAGTGCGCCGCGCACGCGCACCCCGGCAGCTTCGCGCACCTGACCTGCGATCCCACCATTCCCATGCGCCGGCCGCTGTCGATCATGCGCGCCGATGCGAAGGCCGGCTGGATCGAGATCCTCTACAAGGTGGTCGGCGCGGGGCTGCACGCGCTCAGCGCCCGCAAAGCGGGCGACACCGTGAGCGTGCTCGGCCCCATCGGCAAGCCCTTCACCGCCCACCGCGAGCGCCCGCGGGCGCTGCTCATCGGCGGCGGCGTCGGCATCCCGCCGATGGTGTTCCTCGCCGAGCGCCTGAAGGCGGATCCCGCCTTCCGCCCGCTCGTGCTCATGGGCTCGGAGGTGCCGTTCCCGTTCCGCACCCGTCCCTCCGCCACGCTCATCGCCGGCATGCCGGCCGGCACCATCGCCTGCATGCCGCTGCTCGAGGAGTGGGGCGTCCCAAGCCGCCTCGCCAGCCGCGCCGACTTCCCCGGCTGCTACGCGGGCTTCGTCACCGAGCTCGCCCACGAGTGGCTCGAGTCCCTGAGCGAGGCCCAGCGTGCCGAGGTGGAGCTGTTCGCCTGCGGCCCGACAGCGATGCTCAAGGCCACCGCGGCGCTGGCGCGCCGCCACGGCGTGCCGGCCCAGGTGTCGCTCGAGGAATTTATGGCGTGCGCGGTGGGCGGCTGCGCCGGCTGCACCGTCGAGGTGCGCACCGCGGAGGGCACGGCCATGAAGCGCGTGTGCGTCGATGGCCCGGTGTTCGATGCCCACACCGTGTTCTGGCGGGCGCTGCACTGAGCGGCCGCGCGCTGCCTCAGCCACCATGACTCTCGGCGCCGCCCTTCGTCCCGCCCTCCTCGGCTTGCTCGCCACGCTCGGCGCCGGCTGTGCCAGCACCCCGCCGCCGCCGCCGCCGCGGCAGGCCTCGCTCGCGCAGCTGGTGCATGCCTATGACGTGGACAGCATGGTGAACCGCTCGCAGACGGAGTCGCTCGCCGAGGCGCATCGCGCCATCGACAGGGCGCGTGCAGGCTACGGGGAGGCGCTGAACCACCTGACGAGCGAGCAGCGCGCCCGCTTCGAGGCCGCCACCGACCGCTTCGTGAGTGCCGCGCGCACCGCTCCGGACACCACCCAGGCGGATACGGTGTGGGCCCAGGCCTACGCGGCGGACTTAAGTGATGCGGAGCTGGGCAAGATCGCCGAGTTCGCCGCCACCGATGCCGGCGGGGAATTCTTCGCCAACGGCGGCAATCCCCAGGGACTGAGCGGCGATGACATCAAGGCGGTGCTGAAGTTCTCGCGCACCCCGGCGGGTCAGAAGCAGCCGGCCGCCAACATCGCGGCAGCCAGCGCGCTGCGCACCTGGCTCGCACAGCAGCGCAGCGCCAGCATCGACCTGGCAGCGCAGCGCTACCTCGGGGAGCTGCGCGTGCTCCTCGGCTACTAGCCAACGCGCGGTTGCGTCAGCCGAAATTAATCTTGGCTTCGAGGTTGGCACGCGAGTCAGCGTGCAGCAGGGCCTCATCGAGGTTGATGCGCCCCTGCTTGAAGAGCTCGTGCAGCGCGGCGTCGAAGCTCTGGATGCCCGAGTCGCCGCTCAGGTTGATCGCTTCCTTGATCGAGACCACGTCGCCCTTCTTGATGAGGGTGCCGATGTGCGGGGTGTTGAGCATCACTTCCACCGCGGCCAGGCGGCGGTTGTCGCGGCCCATGACCAGGCGCTGCGCCATGATGGCGCGCAGGTACTGCGACAGGTCGAGGAAGATCTGCGCGTGCTGTTCGCGCGGGAACATGTTGATGATGCGATCGAGCGACTCGGCGCAGTTGTTGGCGTGCATGGTGGCGAGCACCAGGTGGCCGGTGCCCGAGAGGTTGATGGCCGCCTCCATGCCGTCCTTGTCGCGGATCTCGCCGATGAGGATGACGTCGGGCGCCGCCCGCACCACGCCGCGCAGGGCGCGCGCGTAACTCTTGGTGTCGAGCCCCACCTCGCGCTGATTGACGATCGAGCGCTTGTTGGTGTGCAGGAACTCGATCGGGTCCTCGATGGTGACGATATGGTCGGAGGAGTTCTCGTTGCGGTAGTTGATCATCGCGGCGAGCGTCGTCGACTTGCCCGAACCCGTGGCGCCGACCATCAGGATCAGGCCGCGCTTCAGCAGGATCAGTTCCGAGATGATGTCCGGCAGTCCGAGCGACTCCACCCGCGGCATGTCGGCGGTGATGTAGCGCATCACCATGGCCGGGTAGCCGCGCTGCATGAAGACGTTGACGCGGAAACGCCCGAGCCCGGGCTCGGAGACCGCGAAGTCCAGTTCCCATTCCTTCAGGAAGTGCTCGCGCTGCTCGTTGGACATGAGCGCGAAGGAGGTCTGGCGCACCGTCTCCGGCGTCAGCACCTGCTTGTTGACGGGCAGGATCTGGCCCTCGATCTTGATCTTGATCGGGGCATTGGAGGTGAAGAACAGGTCGGAGGCCTTCTTCTCCACCATCAGCTTGAAGAGGGGCTTGGTGTTGAGAGTCGGATGGCGGCCGGTCACCGCGGCAGTGACCGCATCCACGGTACTGCTGGGCGCAGCCGCGCCCGCGACGGGCTCAACAGCCACGAGTGCCTCTTTGGCAGCCTTCACAGGCTGCGGCCTTCCTGCTCCTCGACAATCTTGAGGGCTCCCCCGTCATCGACGTTCTTCTGTTCGCGCTTGCTTTCGAGCTTGATGCGCAGGCGCAGCTCGTTCTTGGAGTCGGCGTTGCGCAGGGCATCTTCGTAGGAAATGAAGCCGGTCTCGTACAGCTCGTAGAGCGCCTGATCGAAGGTCTTCATCCCGAGGCGGTTCGAGCGTGACATGACCTCCTTGATCTTGGCTACGTCGCCCTTGAATATCAAATCCTGGATCAGGGGCGAGTTGAGCATGATCTCCATGGCCGCGATGCGCCCGCTGCCGGACTCGCGCGGGATCAGGCGCTGCGAGATCAGGCCGCGGATGTTGAGCGACAGGTCCATGAGCAGCTGGTCGCGGCGCTCGTCGGGGAAGAAGTTGATGACGCGGTCGAGCGCCTGGTTGGCGCTGTTGGCGTGCAGGGTCGCGAGCACCAGATGCCCGGTCTCGGAGAACTGGATGCCGTACTCCATGGTCTCGCGGTCGCGGATCTCGCCGATGAGGATGACGTCGGGGGCCTGGCGCAGCGTGTTCTTGAGCGCCGCCTGCCAGGAGTCGGTATCGACGCCCACCTCGCGGTGCGTGATGACGCAGCCCTTGTGGGTGTGCACGTACTCGACCGGATCCTCGATGGTGACGATGTGGCCGCGGGTCTTCTCGTTGCGATAGCCGACCATGGCGGCGAGCGAGGTCGACTTACCCGAGCCGGTGCCGCCCACCATGATCACGAGCCCGCGCTTGGAGAGCACCACTTCCTTCAGGACCGGCGGCAGCTCGAGTTCTTCGAAGGTCGGGATCTTGGCGTTGATGAGGCGGATCACGCACCCCACCGCCGCCTGCTGCACGAAGGCTGAGACGCGGAAGCGGCCGATGCCGGGCGGCGCGATGGCGAAATTACATTCCTTGCTGGCGTCGAATTCCTTGGTCTGGCGGTCGTTCATGATGGCGCGCACCAGGGTGGCCGACTGCTCGGGTGTCAGGGCGCGCTCGGACTGCGGGCGGATCTCGCCGTCGATCTTGATCGCCGGCGGGAAGCCGGCGGTGATGAAGAGGTCGGAGGCCTTCTTCTCGGTAACGCGGCGCAGCAGGTCCTGCATCAGCTTGATGGCTTGGTCACGATCCATGGCGCATTACCTTCGCGTTACACCGCGTCCTTGTTTTGCGCCTTGTAGCGCGCCTCTTCTTTGCTGACCACTCCCTTGGCGACCAGCTCCGTCAGGCACTGGTCGAGGGTCTGCATGCCCTGCGCGCCACCGGTCTGGATCGAGGAGTACATCTGCGCGATCTTGCCCTCGCGGATGAGGTTACGGATCGCGGGGGTACCGATCATGATCTCGTGCGCGGCGATGCGGCCGCCGCCGTTCTTCTTCATCAGGGTCTGCGAGATGACCGCGCGCAGCGACTCCGACAGCATCGAGCGCACCATGTCCTTCTCCTCGCCCGGAAAGACGTCGACGATGCGGTCGATGGTCTTGGCGGCGGAGCTGGTGTGCAGCGTCCCGAACACCAGGTGCCCGGTTTCCGCGGCGGTGAGCGCCAGGCGGATGGTCTCGAGGTCACGCATCTCGCCGACCAGGATCACGTCCGGGTCCTCGCGCAGCGCTGAGCGCAGCGCCTCGCTGAAGCCGAGGGTGTCGCGGTGCACCTCGCGCTGGTTGAGGAGGCAGCGCTTGGACTCGTGCACGAACTCGATCGGGTCCTCGATGGTGATGATGTGGTCGGGGCGGTTGTCGTTGCAGTGGTTGACCATGCCGGCAAGCGTCGTCGACTTGCCCGAACCGGTCGGCCCCGTCACCAGCACCAGGCCGCGCGGCAGCATGCACAGATCGCGGAAGATCTTGGGCGAATTGAGGTCGTCCAGCGACAAAATGGTGCTCGGGATGTTGCGGAACACCGCCCCGGCGCCGCGGTTCTGGTTAAAGGCATTGACGCGGAAGCGCGCCAGCTTTGGAATCTCGAAGGAGAAGTCGGTCTCGAAGAACTCTTCGTACGCCTTGCGCTGCTTGTCGTTCATGATGTCGTACACCATGGAGTGCACTTCTTTGTGCGACAGCGCCGGCATGTTGATGCGCTTCATGTCGCCGTCGACACGGATCATCGGCGGTACGCCGGAGGACAAATGCAGGTCCGAGGCATTGTTCTTGACGGCGAATGCCAGGAGTTGCGCGATATCGACGGCCATTGATGCTCCCTGGAACGGCACGCGGAAAGGTGCAGGAAATAGCGACGTGCAGCCTGCGCCCCGAACGCGCGGGCAGTATAGCGGAGGGGTCACACATCCAATATGTTAATGGGTCCGCAGAATTTGGCTCAGCGCCTGCACGAAGTGCGTGAACGCATGGCACGGGCGGCACAGGCCGCCGGCCGGAGTGCGCAGTCGGTCACACTCCTGGCGGTGAGCAAGGCGCAGCCGCAGGCGAGCGTGGTGGCGGCGGCGGACCTGGGCCTGCGCGACTTCGGGGAGAGTTATCTCAACGAGGCGCTGCCGAAGATTGCGGCACTGCAGGAGCGTGAGCTCACCTGGCACTTCGTGGGGCGCCTGCAGGCCAACAAGACCCGCCCCATCGCCGAGAACTTCGCCTGGGTGCACGCACTGGATCGGCTGAAGATCGCCGAGCGCCTCGCCGCGCAGCGCCCGTTCCATGCTCCGCCCCTGAACGTGTGCCTGCAGGTGAATCTTGGCGGCGAGGCGAGCAAGGGCGGCGTCGCCCCCGAGGAGCTCGGGCCGCTGGCGCAGGCGCTGGCGGCACTGCCGCGCCTTAAGCTGCGCGGCCTCATGTGCCTGCCGCCGCCGGAAACCGCGGCGGCGCGCCAGCGCCACTGGTTCGGCGAGCTGCGTCACCTCAGGGACGGTCTGAATGCGCGCGGCGCGCAGCTGGACACCCTGTCGATGGGCATGAGCGATGACTTCGAGGCGGCGATTGCGGAGGGCTCGACGCTGGTGCGCCTGGGCACGGTGTTGTTCGGTCCAAGACCCGTACAATAGCGGCCCTCATGAGTACCAGACATCTGTGTGTCCTCGGCGCCGGCAACATGGGACGCGCCCTCATCAGCGGCCTGTTGCGCTCGGGCACGCGCGCGGAAGCCATCAGCGTCGGGGAAAGCCAGCCGGCAGCGCGCGAGCTGCTGGCGCGCGAGCTCGGCATCACCGCCCATGCCGACAACGAGGCAGCCATCGCCGGGGCGAACGTGGTGCTGCTCGCGGTCAAGCCGCAGGATGCGGCTGCCGTGCTGCGGCCGCTTGCCAAGGGCTTCGCGGCGCTGCGCCCGCTCCTCATCTCGGTGTGCGCCGGCACCCGCGTCCGGGACCTCGAGGCCTGGGCGGGGAGTGAGCTTGCCGTGGTGCGCGCCATGCCCAACCGCCCCGCCCTGATCGGCGCCGGCATCAGCGGCCTCTACGCGCCGCGCCTGGTGCCTGCAGCGCCCCGCGCCACCGCCGAGGAGATCCTGAAGTCGGTCGGGGAGGTGGTGTGGGTGCCGACCGAGGACGCGCTCGATGTCGTCACGGCGCTCTCGGGCAGCGGCCCCGCCTACTTCTTTCTCCTGGCCGAGTGCATGGCGGAAGCCGGCGCACAGCTCGGCCTTGAGCACTCGGTGGCCCAGCGCCTGGCGACGGCCACCCTGCACGGCGCGGGCCTGCTGGCACACGCCCCGGGCGCCGACCTCGTGAAGCTGCGCGCGGAGGTCACCTCGCGCGGCGGCACCACGGACGCCGCGGTGCGCACCCTGGAGAGCGGCGGCCTGCGCGGCCTGATCGCGCGCGCGCTGGCGGCGGCGGCGGCCCGCGGGCGCGAGCTCGCCGCGCCGCCCAAGGTCTGACCGTCACTGCGGGAAGTGCAACCCCATGAGCCTGATCAACTTCATCATCAGCTACATCGTCGATCCGCTGCTGGCGCTGGCCCTGTTTGCCGTGCTCGCGCGCCTGCTGCTGCAGCTGACGCGGGCGGACTTCCGCAACCCGCTGTGCCAGGCGATCGTCAAGATCACCAACCCCCTGATCCTGCCGCTGCGCCGCATCCTGCCGCCGATGGGCAAGCTCGACACCGCCTCGCTGGTGGCGGTGCTGCTGGTGGCGGTGGTGCGCGTGGCGGCGCACGCGCTGAACGATGAGGGTATCGGGGCGCCGTTCCTCGGCAGCGGCGTGCACACCGGGATCCTGTGGGCGAGCGCCGTCGCGGGCGAGATCTTCTACATGGTCCTGTGGATCTACTTCTACGCGATCATCCTCTATGCGCTGCTGAGCATGATCGCCCCGAGCGGCTACTCACCCCTGCAGTCGCTGCTCGCGACGCTGTGCGAACCGGTGCTGCGGCCGATCCGGCGGGCGATCCCCTCGGTCGCAGGCCTCGACCTGTCGCCGCTGTGGGCGGGCCTGCTGATCCAGATCCTGATCCACCTGCCGCTGCTGTTCTAGCAACAGGCCCCCGAAAGAAGCCCGCGCGCCACCTCGCTGCCGGCGCCGTGTGCCGTTGCCGGGCATGCGGAAACACACGCTTAGCCGTGACTTCGCACCGAGAATCACAGCATTGTGCAACGTGGAACAGCGTGGCGGCGCTCACGTTGGCGCCCCGATGCAAGCTTCGTGCGCGCCGAAACCCTAAGAAAAAAGGCGTTTGCGCAACAGCCGAATACAAAAAAGCTCTTGCGAAAGTGTGCGCATGTGCTATTTTCCGCGCCGATTCTCATCGCGCGGTGAGCTGACAACCGCGTACCGCAAACTAAATTTCTCGAGGAGTAGCGCAAAATGGCGAAAAAGGGTGGCGCACCGACGAAGTCGGAAGTCCTGACATCAATCTCCAAAGACACGGGACTCTCCCGCAAGCAGGTCGGCAGCGTCTTCGATTCGCTGGGCGGCGTGATCAAGAAGAGTCTGCGCGGCAACGGTTTATTCACCATGCCCGGCCTCTTGAAGATGAAGGTCGTGAAGAAGCCCGCGACCAAGGCCCGCGAAGGCGTAAATCCCTTCACCGGCGAGAAGATGATGTTCAAGGCAAAGCCGGCGAGCAAGAAGGTTCGCGTCATGCCGCTCAAGAGCCTCAAGGCGATGGTCAACTCTTGAGATTCGGTCTAACGCGCTAGCGTTTCTAAGCGCGCAAAGGCCCGGCGGGACGTTTCGGTCCCGCCGGGCCTTTTTCATTGGGGCGGCGCCCGCAGCGGCGCACCCGGTCGCCTGTACGCGGGGTCGAAGCCGACGATGAGGTCGCGCAGCTCGTTGATGCGGCCGTGGAAGAAGTGTCCGGCGCCGGGCATGAGCACCACCTGCGGCGGCGGCTCGAGGCCGCGCGCCCACCCGAGTACGAAGTCCGCCGGCACCACCTCATCCTGATCGCCCTGCACGATCAGCCAGGGGCAGGCGGGCGGGGGCGCCGCGGTGACGTCGATCTTGGTGACCCCCGGGGCGATGAGTACCACGCGCGCGGGCGCGGCGCTCGCAGCCGCGAGTACCGCGACCGCGCCTCCGAAGGAGAAGCCGCCAAGCCACAGCGCCGCCTGCGGCCAGCGCGCGCGCCCGAAGGCGATCACCGCGAGTGCATCCTCAGTCTCCCCGCGCCCCTCAGCGTAGCTGCCCGCGCTCGAGCCGACGCCACGGAAGTTGAAGCGGATGGCGGGCGCGCCGCGCGCCTCGAAGGCGCGCGCCAGGGTGTGCACGACCTTGTTGTCCATCGTGCCCCCATAGAGCGGATGCGGATGGCAGAGGACCCCGAAGGCAGGTACCGGGGGCGCCTCGCTCCCCTGCGGCACCGGGATTTCGATCAGGGCCTCAAGGCCCCCGGCGGGGCCTGAGATCGTGAGCCGCTCGGCGCGCGGGGCGCGCAGCACGCTTCAGGCCGCCGGAGCGGCGCTGCCGCCGGCGAGCCGCACCAGCAGGCGGTTGAGGCGCGCGACGTACTGTGGCGGGTTCTCAAGCGGCGTGCCCTCCGCCAGTGCCGCCTGCTCGTACAGCAGCTGGGCGAGTTCGGCGAACTGCGCGCTCTCGGTAAGGGCATCCAGGAACTTCACCAGCGGGTGCGTCACGTTCAGTTCCAGCACCGGCTGCGCCGCGGGGACCTTCTGGCCGGCGGCGGCGAGGATGCGGCGCATCTGCTCGCCGACGTCGTGCTCCCCGAGCACCAGACACGCCGGGGACTCGCGCAGGCGCTCGCTCACCCGCACTTCACTGACGCGCTCGCCCAGGGCGTCCTTGACGCGCTTCAGCAGGCCCTTGCTCTCCTTCAGGGCGGCGTCGCGCTCCTGGCGGTCGGCATCGCTCGCCAGTCCGCCGAGGTCGAGGTCGCCGCGGGCGGCGTCCTTGAACTGCTTGCCCTCGAAGTCGGTGAGCTGCCCCATCACCCACTCATCGATGCGTTCGGCGAGCAACAGCACCTCGAGCCCACGCTCCTTCAGGCGCTCGATCGCCGGGTGCGCGCGCGCCGCCTCGACGCTCTCAGCGATGACGTAGTAGATGCGCTGCTGACCTGCGCTCATGCGGCCGACATAGTCGGCGAGCGTCACGCTGGGGGTGTTGTCGGGGCTGTGGGTGCTCGCGAAACGCAGCAGGGCGAGGATCGAGCCCTGGTTGGCCGTATCCTGCACCACCCCCTCCTTGAGCACCGCGCCGAACTCCTTCCAGAAGGTGGCGTATTTCTCCGGCTCGTCCTTGGCCAGGCGACCGATGAGGTCGAGCACACGCTTGGTGAGGCCGCTTCTGATGGCCTCGACCTCCGGCTCCTGCTGCAGGATCTCGCGCGAGATGTTCAGCGGCAGGTCGGAGGAGTCCACCACGCCCTTCACGAAGCGCAGGTAGGTCGGCAGGAACTGCTCGGCATCGTCCATGATGAAGACGCGCCGCACGTACAGCTTCAGCCCGCGCGAGCCCTCGCGCTGGTAGAGGTCGAAGGGCGCCTTGCCCGGCAGGTACAGCAGGCTCGTGTACTCGCGCTTGCCCTCGACGCGGTTGTGGCTCCAGGCGAGCGGGTCGGTGAAGTCATGGGCGAGGTACTGATAGAACTCCTTGTACTCCTCCTCCTTGATCTCGGTGCGCGGCAGCGTCCACAGCGCCCGCGCCTGGTTCACGACCTCGTACTCGATCGAGGCCTCGCCTTCCTTGTGCATGCGCACCGGGAAACCGATGTGGTCGGAGTAGCGGCGGATGAGGCCACGCAGGCGGAAGGCGTCGGCGAACTCCTTCGCATCGGGCTTCAGGTGCAAGGTGACGGAGGTGCCGCGGGCGGCCTGGGCGATGCTCTCGATGGTGAACTCGCCATCGGCGCCAGACTCCCAGCGCACCCCCTCCGCGGCCGGCAGGCCGGCGCGGCGCGAGCGCACCTCGACACGGTCGGCGACGATGAAGGCGGAGTAGAAGCCGACGCCAAACTGGCCGATGAGGGCGGAGGCCTTCTGGTCATCGCCCGAGAGCGCGCGGAAGAACTCCGCGGTACCGGAACGGGCGATGGTGCCGAGGTTCTTGATCGCCTCCTCGCGCGTCATGCCGATGCCGTTGTCGGTGATCGTCACCGTGCCGGCGGTCGGATCCGCGTCGATGCGGATGGCGAGCTCGGGGTCATCCGCCAGCAGCGCGCTTGCGGCGATGGCCTCGAAGCGCAGCCGGTCGCAGGCATCCGAGGCGTTGGAGATCAGCTCCCGCAGGAAGATCTCCCGGTGGCTGTAGAGCGAGTGGATCATGAGCTTCAGCAGCTCACGCACCTCGGCCTGGAAGCCGTGGGTTTCCTTCAGGCCCGCGCCTTCGGGTGTTTTGAGGGTTTCTTCTGCCATGGGCTCGCCGTCCGGTTGGGGCGGGCCTCAAATGGCCCGTTCTGGACCTGCGATCTTGGGAATCGGCGCGGGATTTTCAAGCGCCGCGTGTGCGGCGGCGCGCCAGGCTCAAAAGTGTCTCAGGCGCCCGGCAGGAACAGGTGGCGGGTGAGCAGCAGGCTCGCTGCCCCGCCCAGGAGCGCGGCGATGAGGGGCGCGGCCGTGGCGAGCGTCTCGTTGGCAGCCCAGGTCGCCACGTGCAGACAGGCGCACCAGATATCGTCCAATTCGTCCCACAGGTGCAGAAAGGATTCTTCCATGGCGGGGCGGACTTTACGGCTGCGGCGCGCCGCGTGCCGTGCTCACGCTCACACTGCCGCCCGCGCTTGCAGGACTTAATGGGCGTGCGTAGGCTTGGCTGCGACCCGCGTCACGCGGACGCGTCAGGCGAAGGGAATCATGCAGCGCATAGTCGTCCTGAACCCCAAGGGTGGGTCCGGCAAGACGACCATCGCAATCAACCTGGCGAGCTATCTGGCCTCCCGCGGGCATACGCCGGTCCTCATGGATTACGACCCGCAGGGCTCCTCGCTGCGCTGGGTGAAGAAGCGCAAGCCCGCCCAGGCGCCGATTCACGTCATCGCCGCCTTCGAGAAGGACACCCGCACGACACGGGCGTTCCAGCTGCGGCCCCCGGACAACTCCTCCCACGTCATCGTGGACACCCCGGCGGCGCTCACCCCGGCGCAGCTGCCCGACATGGTGCGCGACGCCGCCAAGATCATCGTGCCGGTGCTGCCCTCGGACATCGATATCCACACCTGCTCGCGCTGCATCCGCGACCTGTTGCTGGTGGCCAAGATCCGCCGCGAGGACGACCGCATCGGGGTAATCGCGAACCGCGTGCGGCGCAACACCCTCACCTACCAGTCGCTCATCCGCTTCCTGCACACCCTCGGGATACCGATTGTGGCAACCCTGCGCGACTCGCAGAACTACGTGCGGGCGGCAGAGCTGGGCGTCGGCGTGCACGAGATGAAGGCCTACGTCGCCCAGGAGGACACCGAGCAGTGGGCGCCGCTCGTGGAGTGGCTCAGCCGCCCGAAACCCTCCACCGCCAAGCCCCCGGCCCCGGGAGGCCCGCTCACGGCCGAGGGCGCGCCGGGGACGGACCCCTCACCCACCGACACGCAGCCGGCCCTGGAGAAGGCCATGGCGGAGCTGCCGCCGCTGCCGCAGGCGGTATCCAACGCCTGAAGGCACGGGCGCCGGTAAAAGGGCCTGCGGGAACGCAGCGAGGAGTTGCGGGAAACCGCGGACGGGCGCGGCGCGCGCTGCTCAAGATCTGTCGGGGGAGGAAGCGGCAGCGCCGGAGCGCTCTATCGACCCGGGTTACTTCTTCGGCTTATTCGCCGTATTCGGGCCGGGGCTGTCGTTGGCGTCCCAGGAACCGCGCACCTGCTCCGCCCAGCTCTTGTAGTTCGACCAGGTGTAGAGGTTGCGGGTGATGGCAGCCTGGCGGGCGCGGGCGCGCTGCATGCGGTCGAGCCAGTTGGCGTAGGCATCCGCGCCGCCGGGACCGGTGGGGCTCGGTGGCGTTTCGCGTGGCGTTCCGGGCGGCTCGTCGCGGCCCCTGTCACTCGAGCTCATGGGGAAGCTCCTGAAGATATGAAACGAGAGTACGTGTTCGCCCGGGGCGCCGCAGGAACTGGTTCACAGGCATGTCGCCCATGAGTGACGGTGCGAGCACCCGCGTCACGGCGCGGCGCGAACTGTGCGGCGCGTGAGAGCGTTATGTCACCGCGAAGAACTTCTCAGGCGACCAGGCGGTACACCGGGCGATAGACGCTGCCTGGCAGGCGCATGCGCTGCTGCGCGACGAAGGCGGCGAGCAGCTCATCGAGTGCGCCCATGATGGAGGGGTCACCGCTGAGCTCGTACGGCCCGAGCGCCTCGATCGCCTGGATGCCGGCCTCCTTGACGTTGCCGGTGACGATGCCGGAAAAGGCGCGGCGCAGGTTGGCGGCGAGCTCGTGCGGGGGCTGGCCGCGCTTGAGATTCAGGCTGCGCATGCTCGCGTGCGTGACCTCGAAAGGGCGCTGGAACTCGGGGCGGATCGAGAGCAGCCAGTTGAAGTTGTAGGAGTCGCTGGCCTTGCGGCGGAACTCGCGCACCGCGTCCATGCCGCGCACCATGCGCCGCGCGGCCTCCGGCGGGTCAGCAACGATGACCGTGAAGCGGCGCACCGCCTCCTCCCCGAGCGCATCGGCGATGAAGCGCAGCACGTGCTCGAAGTACGCCGCGCTGTCCTTGGGTCCGGTGAGCACCACCGGCAGCGGCTGGGCGCGGTTGGCAGGATCGAGGAGCAGCCCCGCCAGGTAGAGGATCTCCTCGGCGGTGCCGGCGCCGCCGGGGAACACCACGATGCCGTGCGCCATGCGCACGAAGGCCTCGAGGCGCTTCTCGATGTCCGGCATGATCGCCAGCTGGGTGACGATGGGGTTCGGCGGCTCAGCGGCAATGATGCCCGGCTCGGTGATGCCGATGTAACGGCCGTGCTCGATGCGCTGCTTGGCATGCCCGATGGTGGCGCCCTTCATCGGTCCCTTCATGGCCCCGGGTCCGCAGCCGGTGCACACATCGAGATGGCGCAGGCCGAGCTCGTAGCCGACGTTCTTGGTGTACTGATACTCCTCGGCGTTGATCGAGTGCCCGCCCCAGCACACCACGAGGTTGGGGCGTGCCTTGTAGTCGAGCAGGCGGGCGTTGCGCAGCACGTGGAACACCGCGTTGGTGATGGAGGCGGAATCGGTGAGGTCGAAGCGGCCGCTGGCGATGATCTCGTTGGCGATGAACACGACATCGCGCAGCACCGCGAACAGGTGCTCCTTGATGCCGCGGATCATCTGGCCATCAACGAACGCCGCCGCCGGCGCGTTCTGCATCTCCAGCTTCACCCCCCAGGGGTGGCGCACGATGCGGATCTCGAAGTCGCGGTAGCGCTCGAAGACGTCCTTGGCATTGTCGGTCGGGGCCCCGGAGTTGAGCACCGCGAGCGCGCAGCGCCGGAACAGCGGGTAGACCCCGCCCTGACCGGTGTCGAGCAGCTTCTCGATCTCGCTCTGGGAGAGGTTCTCGAGACTGCCGCGCGGACCGACGCGCGCGTCGACGAACTCTGAAAAATCGCTGGCCACTTACGGGTGCTACGGCAGAATATCGATCGGCGCGTCGTCGGGGACCAGCATCCAGATCTCCACCATGTCGGCGTTGGAGACGGCAATGCAGCCGTCGGTCCAGTCGTGGCTCTCGTAGTACTCAGGCTCGTGCTTGAGCGTGTTGGGAAGCCCGTGAATCATGATCGAGCCGCCGGTCTCCCAATGATGCGCGTGCGCGCGACGCATGTCCTCCTGATTCGGGTAGGACACCTTCAGCGACAGGAAGAAGTCGCTGCGCGGGTTGCGGCGCTCCAGGCGGTAACTGCCTTCCGGAGTGCGGAAGTCTCCGGAACGCTCCTTCTGCCCGGTGGGGTTCAGGCCGAGCTGCACATGGTAGGAGCGCACGATGTTGCCACCGTGCATGAGCACCAGCTGGCGCTGGGACTTGCGCACCACCACGCGGTCCACGCCCGGCAGCTTGTCGGCGGCCGGCGGCGAGAGCATCGCCGGCTGCGCGTCCGGCAGTGCATCCGATGCCAGCGCCGACGCGGCGCCAAGCGCCAGCAGTGCAGCTAAGATGCTGAAAGACTTCATATTCCGCAGACGCTCCGACCCGCTGGCGCGGATTATAGGCGCGCGCGGCGCATGCGGGCAGGTACGCCCGTCACACCCGGGAGGGCCGTCAGCGCGTGCCCCTTCAGCCATTGCCGCTGACCTCCTGCACGCGCGGCATCACGATCTGGGTGCCCGGGCGCAGTTCCGCAAAATCCACTTCCGGGTTGTACTGCTGCAGCAGCCACAGCGGCAGTTGTGCCTTGGCGCGCTGCGAGAGCGTCCAGGCGGAGTCCCCGGCGCGGGCGATGTAGACCTCGGTACCGACGATGCGGTGCGAGGCGAAGTAGCTCGCCTGCAGCGCGCGGTGGTACTCGCGGCGGCGGCTCTCGAAGGTCTCGGCATTCACCTGGTGGAAGTCGAGGCGCAGGCGCTCACCGACGCGCACCACGCGCTTGGCGCCGAAGTGATTGAGGTCGCGCACGTGCTGCGCGTTGCCGCCCAGCCAGTCAGCGTAGTGGCCCAAGGTTTCATCGGGGGCCACGCGGATGCTGTCGTCCTTGGCCACCGAGTAGTCGGTGGGGTCGGCGCTCTGCTCGGCATCGGCGCCGGGTCCGAGCGCCGGACTCACCGCATCCGCCTGCGCGGCGGAGAGCACCTCGACCGTGACCGAGTAGTGCGGCGCGTGCTTGGCGGCTTCCGCGGCGGCGGCGTCTTCGGCGCTCTCGCGCTGGGCGACGTCCGGTGCCACCGCGCCGCCCTGCGAGGGAGGCGCAACGCTGGCCGCCACCAGGGCGGCGGCCGGGGCGCTCGGCGCCGGCGCCGGGGCGGTTGAGGCGGCCGCGGCCACCGCGGTCGCGAGCGTCGGGCCGGCAGGCTCGGGGAGCGTGAGCAAGCGCCCGGGAGAGAGGTGCGCACTGGTGCGCAGACGGTTTACCCGTGCCAGGGTTTCCACCGGTACATCGAAGCGCTCCGCGACGCTCACCAGGGTGTCGCCCTTCTCGGTCTTGTAGCGGCGCGGCCCGCGCTGGC
>Ga0302326_10001621_pt1 | contig 56806 bp, 60 predicted proteins | sample Palsa_T0_3_FD_202264 | JGI IMG/M metagenome (GOLD analysis project Ga0302326, IMG submission 202264) | Peat permafrost microbial communities from Stordalen Mire near Abisko, Sweden - Palsa_T0_3 | ecosystem: Environmental > Terrestrial > Soil > Palsa > Peat permafrost | place: Sweden: Abisko...
GTAGGTAGGGTTGGGGGTGGAGCCGCCGCTGTAACCCACCATGGTGGAGATGACGCCCGGCGTCTCCCAGAATTTCCGCTCCGCACCCCAGAAGCAGCCCATTCCGAAGGTGGCGAGCTCCGCCCCAACCGGGAAGGGCGGCAACATGGGGCCGCCGGTGAAGAAGTGCTTGGCCGGTACCCGCATGGGCGTCGAGCGGCCCGGCAAGGCGTCGGCCGCGGTGGGAAGCCTGGACTTGGTGCTGCTGCCGAAGAGAGCCATGGGCCTCTTTCTAACGAGGAGAGGTGGGTGAATTCCACCCTTCGAGGGCCCGGTGCTGCCTCCTCTGCCGCTGGGCCCGTCTAGCGGGTGAAGGTGAGGGCGGCGTCGCCGAGGCCGCGGAAGCTGGCCACCACGCGTGCGCCACTGGGCACCACCGTCAGCCCGGTGGTGCTGCCCGTCGTCACCACGTCGCCGGCGCGGATGCCGCCCAGCCGGACGCTTCCCACGTTGGCCAGCCACAGAAGGAGCCGGAAGACGTCTCCGGAGGTGTTGCCCCCGCTGTGCTCCACCGCGGGCCGCCCGTTGACGAGCAAGAGCACCGGCAGCGTCTTCAAGTCGAGTCCCCGCCAGTCCTGAAGCGGGGGGCCGACGACGTAGCCGCGGTGCCCCTGGCTGTCGGCCGCAGCGCTGAAGGCGTCGAGCTTTCCCGGCTCCGCGTAGCGCGACTCCACCACCTCCAGGCCGGCGTGCGCCGGGCCGATGGCGGCCAGCACCTCCTCGCGCTCGTAGGGGGTGCCTCTCGGCGGAAGCGCGCGGATGAAGGTGAAGGCCACCTCCGCCTCGATGCCGCGCGAGCGGTACTCATCGTCCTTGAGGGATGCGGGACTGGTGACGAGGCCACTGCGGTAGAGGGGGGCGCAGAGGGGCGTTGCCTCGAGGGACGGAGCTCCCACCTTCCAGCCGCCCCACGCACCGCGGGCGCGGGTGACGGCGTCCTGGATGGCGTAGGCCTCGGCGAAGGAGCGCGGCTGGAGTGCCTCTTCCCAGGCCGGCAGTGGGACGCCTTTCGGGCCCCAGGCCGAGAGCAGCCGCGCGGCGGCAGTTTCGGCGGGTGTGGACGACGCCATGCGTTTCCCCTCATCTCCTCGAAGGCAGGTGCAGCCTCGCTTGTCCGGAGTCTGCCTCCCGGCTGTCCGGGGCGTCCAATCCGGACGCTGTGGCCCCGGCATTCGCCTGGGCCAGGGCGGCCTTCGTCACCGCGCTGACACCGAGGGCGCTGGCCTCCTTGGCATTCACCCAGCGCAGGGCCCGGTACTCGCCCTTCCTCGGACGGGGGGGCGGCTTCACGAAGAAGAGGGACAGAGAGAGGTCCCGGTGGGTGAGGGTGCGGTGCACCTCGCCCAGCGCCTCGCCGACGCGCGTGCCGGCCCCGAGAAGCCGTACCAGCGCGCTGCGTGCCGCCTGGCCGTCCGAAGTCTCGGGCAGCTCCACCGCCGGGAGCTCCCACAGTCCCCCAAACAGTCCGCGCGCCGGCCGGCACCCGAGGAGGACGCGCCCGCGCCGCCGCGCCACCGCCACCGCGAGCCGGAGGCGTCGTCTCTTCGGCGCTGCCCGTGGCAAGGGAAGCATCTCCACCTGGCCCAGCCGCAACGCCTGGCAGTGCGCACGCAAGGGACAGACAAGACAGCTCGGGCGTGCGATGCGGCACACCGTCGCCCCGAGCTCCATGAGGGCCTGGTTCCAGTCCCCGGGCCGCTCCTTGGGGACGAGACGCTCGGCGAGCGCCCAGAGCGCGCGCTCGCGGTCCGTCTCCCCGGGCCGTCCGCCGAGGGCGAAGAGGCGCGACAGCACCCGGGCAACGTTTCCGTCCACCACCGGCTCCCGCAGCCCGAAGGCAATGCTTCCCACCGCGCCCACGGTGTAGCGGCCGAAGCCCGGGAGCTCGGCCAGGGCCGCGGCGGAGGCCGGCAAGGCGCCCTGGTGTCGCTCCACCACCGCGCGGGCCGCGCGGTGCAGGTTGCGCGCCCGCGCGTAGTAGCCAAGGCCGCTCCAGGCGGCGAGCACCGCATCGAGTTGCGCCGCGGCCAGCTGCTCGAGGGTGGGGAAGGCTTCCAAGAAGGGCGCCCAGTAGCGCAGGACGACAGCCACCTGCGTCTGCTGCAGCATCACCTCGCTCACCCAGACGGCGTACGCGTCCCTTCGCTTGCGCCACGGGAGGTCCCTCGCCTCGGCGTCGTACCAGCGGAGGAGGGCGCGCCGCAGCTCGGTGTCCGCGTCCGGCGCGCGCGCGCTCAGACGTTCGAGCTTCCGGGCTGTGCCAAGCGCGGTCGCCAAGGGCTTTCCACCCTAGCCAAAGGGCTGACAGAGTGAAGGGCTAGAGTCATGGAACTTTCGATGGGCCAAAACGTCATCACCAATGATTTCAGCTGGTCCAAGAGCCGGCACGAGAAGTTTTCCGGCTGCCGCCGCGCCTACTTTCTCCACTATTACGGCAGCTGGGGCGGCTGGGAGAATGGTGCGTCCGAGGAGGCCCGTCAGCTCTTCACCCTCAAGCGCCTGGCCAACCGCTTCAACTGGGCCGGCAATGTGGTGCACGCGCACATCCGGGACGTCCTTCGAAACATCCAGGCCGAACGCGCGGTGGACGGCGAGGCCGTCCTAAGGCGCGCGCACCAGCTCATGCAGCGGGACTGGCTCTACTCGCGCAGCAAGTCCTACTGGGACGAGGGGAAGCGCCGGCCGGACTTCACCGGCCTCGTGGAGCACGAATACGACGAGCCGGTGTCCAGGGAGGAATGGCAGCGCAACTGGCAGACGGTGGAGCAAGGCCTGAAGTGGTTTCTGGCCTCGCCCTGGATTGAGCGGGCGCGTGCGCTCAAGTCTCACCAGTGGCTGGAAGTGGACGAGGGTGCGCAGAAGAGCAACTTCGACATGCAAGGGGTGAAGGTGTTCGCCATTCCGGACTTCGTCTTCCGCGACGAGGCCGGCAACGTCACCGTGGTGGACTGGAAGACGGGGAAGATGCGCGAGGGGTACGAGGACCAGGTGGTGGGCTACGCCCTCTACCTCGCCCACCGCTACCGCGTCGCTCCCGAGTCGGTGCGGTGTCTTCTCGTCTTCGTCAACCAGGGCGAAGAGGTGGACGTCCGCGTCGACGAGCCCACCGTGGCGCGCTACCGACTCTTCTTCCAGGAGAGCGTTCGCTCCATGCAGGCTCTCCTTTTGAATGCAGCGCAGAATGTCCCCGTCGAGGCGTCCCAGTTTCCGAAGACCGACGATTTGCACGAGTGCGCCCGGTGCGCCTTCCGCCGCGCTTGCGGACGGGAGAGCGTCACCTTCGCCGCGCTGACCGCCAACGTCGCCGCGCCCGAGCAGCTCGCCGCCAGCGCAGCCTGACTCTGCGCCTCGACGCGGAGCGACGCGTCGACGCCGGCGGAGGGAATAGACGGAGGTGCTGTCGAATCTGTTCGACAGGTGCAGGGCGAAATGGTCCCGCACCCAAACTCGCAGTCCAACGAGGTCGAACATGAAGCGCATTTCTCTTGCCGTCGCGGTGGCGTCTCTCTTGGCAACCCCCGTCGTCCTGGCGCAGGCGGCTGAACCGTCGGTGTCGCCGCCCGCGGAGACGGCCAACGACTGGTTCAAAGACGTCGGGACGTACCAGCTCCTCCTGCGCGGCACTCCGTCCCCCCTCACCGGTTCCTTCGAGGACGCCGCCCGCGCGGGGCCGAAGCCTGACGCCGCGACTGCCGTCACTGGCTCCTTTGAGGATGCCACCATCCCGGACGCGCACCCCGCGCCCGCGAGTGCTGTCACCGGGTCCTTCGTCGGCCTCTATTCCGGCGACTGACTGTCGGCGTCAACGGCCCTGGGCGATGCGGCGCACCACCACGCCCGCCATCGCCATGCCGAAAACGGACGTGACGAAGACGGCACTTCCGTTCACCACCGTCCGGTGGTCGCAGGTGTGGAAGTCGTTCTCGCGAGAAGGACAGACGCACAGGAAGCCATCCGTCTTGGCGTCGTAGGTGAGGGGCACCGGCGTGCGGCAGGTCTCGATGCTGTACACCGCGGTGATGCCGGTGGGCCGCTCGGTGTCCACCCCGTACTTGCGCTTGAGCAGCTTGCGGACGTCCTTGGCGAAGGGGTCCATGTGCGTGTGGCAGAGGTCCTCCACGCGGATGGCGGTGGGGTCGAGCCGGCCGGCGGCTCCCATGCTGCTCACCACCGGGAGTCCGAGGCTGACGGCCCGGTGAAGCAGGTGCAGCTTCGCCTTCACGTTGTCGATGGCGTCGACGACGAAGTCCCACCCCGGACCGAGCAGCGTCTCGGCGCGCTCCGCCCGGTAGAAGTCCTGGACGGCCTCCACCGAGACGTCGGGATTCACCTCGCGGCAGCGCTGCGCCATGAGCTCGGCCTTGGGCTTGCCCACCGTCCGCACCGTGGCATGCAGCTGGCGGTTGAGGTTGGTGACGCAGACCTCGTCGAAGTCCACCAGCGTCAGGTGGCCCACGCCACTCCGGGCCAGGCCCTCGACGGCATAGCTGCCCACCCCACCGAGGCCAAACACCACCACCCGCGCCCCGGCGAGGCGTTCCATCCCCGCGTCCCCGAGAAGCCGCCCGGTGCGGTCGAAGCGGCGGGAAAGCCGGAAGTTGCGCGCGCTCTGCTGAGCCTTGGGCGCGTCGAAGGCAAGGGGGGGCAAGGGCTGGACATCCATGGGGCCCCTCTTAACGGACGGCGGGGGGCGGCGCGAAGGGCCGGCCAAAAAAGCGCCGGGCATTGTCCGTCACCTTCTCGGCGAGGGCCTCCTTCTCCTCCCCACGGTGCACGGCCATGGCGTCCAGGACTTGGATGAGGAAGGCGGGCTCGGAGCGCTGGCCTCGGAAGGGGGCTGGCGTCTGGTCCGGCGCATCCGTCTCGGCCAGGAGGAAGTCCCCTGGGACGGCTCGGAGCGCTTCGACGGGCCGGCGGGCCTCGGGCCAGCTGACGGGGCCGGCGAAGCTGAACCACGCGCCGCGCTCCCGGTAGGTGCGGACGCGCTCGGCACCACCGCTGTAGCTGTGCAGCACGGCGCCCGCGGCCGGGAGTCGGACGCGCTCCATCCAGGCCTCGAGCGCCGGGTGGGCCTTCTGGCAGTGCAGCAGGAGGGGGAGGTGGTGCTTGTGGGCCAGGCGGAGGTGCCCGTCCAGCACGCGCAACTGCCGCTCGAGGGGCGCCTGCGCGCTCACCCCACCGTCCAGGCCACACTCGCCCACCGCGCAGGCGATGCCCCGCCCCAGGAGGCCGTCTAGCCGCTCGAGGTGGACGTCGTCCTCGGACTCGGGGAAGTCAGGCAGAAGCTGGGGATGGATGCCCAGGCCCACCTGCACGCGGACGTCCTTTGCCGGCCAGAGGAGGAGGGGCGCCCAGGCGTCGGGGCCGATGGCCGGAATGACGAGGCCGAGGAGGCCGGCGTCCCAGGCCCGCTCGAGCGCCGGGGCGCGGTCGACGTCGAAGCCTGTCACGTCGAGGTGGCAATGGGAGTCAATCATCGCTGTGGAAAGCCGTCCCCCATGGCGTAGGGCAGACGGCCCCGCGCGGACAACCCCCCACCCGGGCGAAACGGCCCTCGGCCCGTTACTGGACGAGGACGATGCGGCTCTTGGCCGCCCGGCCGAGCTCCGGCGAGGCCAGAAGCTTCGCCACGTCCTTCACTTCGTTGCCCACCGTGTCGTAGGCGGCGACGACGAGCTCGCCGAGCGTCGTCTGGACCTTCTTCCCACCGGCGACGGCCCCCCGCCTCAAGAGGTGAAACGCCTTCCGAGTCCGCTCTTTCATGCGCCACTCCTCGTAGAAAACCTTTCGAGTCGTTGGACGCCCGAGCTGGCCCACGGTTGCGGGCTTTCTTGCCACTTCCTGGAAAACTCCCAGTCGCGCCTGGCCCCTGCGGGAGCAAGCGGCGGGGGAGACCGTCGCGCGGCGAAGGGGGCCAAGGGATGTCTACTTTGAGCGGGCAGGGCGGCGGCGTGCACGCCGGGGCCTCGTGGAGCGAGGCAATTGCTTTGGGCCGCTGCACTTTTCCCCGGGGAGTCGGCGGTCTGCGGTATATGCGTAAGGAAACCTGATGCGGATGCACATCCTCTTTCACGACAACTGTTTCGATGGCACGGCGAGCGCTGCCGTCTTCTCCCGCTTCTTCCGAGAGTCCGTCCGGCCAGACGCGGAGCTCACCTACCAGGGGCTTTCGCACCAGGCCGGGGGGGCCTGCATCGGAGAGTCCGTCTTCCAGGGCGACGAGAATGCCATCGTCGACTTCCGCTACAGCCAGTCCCCGAGGCTGACGTGGTGGTTTGACCACCACGCCTCCGGCTTTCAGGACGCGGGTGACGAGTCGCATTTCCGCGCCGACACGAGCGGACGCAAGTTTCACGACCCGCTGCGGAAGAGCTGCACCAAATTCATCGCCGACGTGACGCGGGCCCGCTTCGGATTCAAGGCCAGCGGGCTCGATGAGCTGATTGACTGGGCGGAGCTCATCGACGGCGCCCAGTTCCCCAGCCCGGGCATGGCGGTGGCGCTGCGTGAGCCGGCCCTGCAGCTAATGACGGTGCTGGAGGCCAACCGCGACGCGGGCCTCATCCCGAAGCTCATCGAGCAGCTGCAGCGGGCGTCCCTCTCCGAGGTGGCCGCGCTACCCATGGTGCAGGAGCCCTTCGTCCCGCTCCTGGCCCGGCACCGGGCGCACGTCGAGCTGGTGCGGAAGAAGGCCCGTCTCGAGGAGGACATCGTCTTCTTCGACGTCGCCGACGAGAACCTCGACGGCATCAACAAATTCATCGCCTATGACTTGTTTCCGGACGCCCGCTACGTCGTCTGGGTGGGCAAGAGCGCCCAGCGCACCAAGGTGTCCATCGGCAGTAACCCCTGGAGGCCGGAGCTCCGGCGCCACGACCTCTCGGCCATCGCCCAGCGCTACGGTGGCGGCGGGCATTCGGTGGTGGCGGCGATGAGTTTCCGGCCAGAGGAAGTCTCCCGGGCGCGGGCCGCAGCGGCAGAAATTCTCGCCGAGCTGCGCGCCTAAGTCGGCCGGGCCCTTCAACCCAGCGCCGGGCCGAGGAGGGCAACACCCCGGCCTCGCAAGAGGCGCACCACCACCTGCATGGGAAGGCCCTGGATGCTTGTCCGGTCTCCCTCGATGCGCTCCATGAGGGCCTGCCCCCTCCCCTCCACCCGGTAGCCGCCGGCGCAGCCCTCCCACTCCTTTGTGTCCAGGTAGGCCTCCACCTCGGCCTCGCTCAAGGCGAAGAGGGTGAGGCGCGCCTCGTCCACCACCGTCTCCTCCTGGCCGTCCCCGAGGAGGGTGACGGCCGTGAGCAACCGGTGCGACGTCCCGGAGAGCGAAAGGAGCTGGGCCCTGGCCTCGCCTCGGCTTTGGGGCTTGCCGAGGAGGCGGCCGCCCACCTCGGCCAGCTGGTCTGCCCCCAGCACCAGCGCGGTGGGGTACACTTTTGCCACCGCGCGCGCCTTGCGCTCCGCCAGGGTGCGGACGACGTCCTCCACCTCCATCCCTTCCACAAAGGACTCGTCGACGCCCGGCGCGACGGCGACGAAGGGCAGCCCGAGGCTTGCCAGGAGCGCGCGGCGCGCGGGCGAGGTGGAGGCGAGGACGAGGGCGCGCGCGGTGGAAGCCAAGCGCCGTGGAGTCTGTCCCCACGCCGGCCAGGGCGTCGAGCGTGAAAGAATTTCACCACCCCATTGCGCGTCTCTCACCGACGGGCGGGAACGACTCGCCGGCTGCTACACTCGAGCGCGCACCATGCGAGTCCACCTCCCCCTCCTTCTGGCCCTGTGCCTCCTCGGCGGCTGCCATAAGAAGGAGGCGGCGCAGACGGCCACCCCCAACCCGGGGACGCCCACCGCACCCGTCCACCACCCGTCCCGGCCGGCGCTGGTGGAGCCCCTGGCGGTGTGCGAGTCGCGCGGGGCCGCCCCCCTGGACGCCGCCCGGGCCGCCTACGAGGCCGAGGACTGGAAGAAGGCGCTCTCCTGCGCGGCGGAGGCGGTGGCCCGCAGCCCCGACGACCCGGCCGCGCACAGCGAGCGCGCCGCCGCGCTCTCCGCCCTCGGGCGCTTCGACGACGCCCGGCTGGCCTACGCCCGGGCGCTGGCCCTCGACCCGGACCACCTGGACGCCCTCCTCGGCGCGGCGCACCTCTACGGCGTGAGCCTCCCCTCCACCCGGGAGAACGACGAGCTGGCCTTTCTCTACTCGGAGCGAGGCCGGCAGCTGGCCTCGGACGGCAATGACGAGCAACTGACGGCGGAGTTCGCCCTCTTGTCGGCGATGGCCGCCAATGACTTGGGCGAGGCGACGCTGGCCCTGGAAAGGGCCGAGGAGGCCGGCCACGTCCTCGAGGGCGACACGGACGTGGCCTACGAGCGCGCGGTGGCCCTCTTCGAGCTCTGCCGCTTCGACGAGGCCCGCACGGCCTTCCTCGCCCTGCGCGATGACGCCGAGCACGGCCCGCACGCCTTTCAGCACCTGGGCCTGTTGCTCGAGCGCGAACAGAAGTGGGCAGACGCCGAGGCCAGCTTCAAGAAGGCGCAGGAGCTCGCCCCGGAGGACTTTCCCCCGCCCGTCCTCCTCTCGGAGAGCGAGTTTCGCGAGGCGGTGGCCAGCGCGGTGAAGGCGTTGCCCAAGGACATGCAGAAGGACCTCCACGGCGTGCCGGTGACGACGGAGGAGATTCCAAGGGACGAGGACTTGCGCGACGGCGAGCCGCCGCTCTCACCCACCATCCTCGGCCTGTTTCGCGGGCCGTCGCTGAGCGAGCCCTGCCCTTCAGACGAGAAGGGCCCCTGTCGCTCGGTGGTGCTCTACCGTCGGAACCTGGCCCGGGCCGTCATCACCAAGGAGGAGCTCCTGGAACAGGTCCGCGTCACGCTGCTCCACGAGGTGGGCCACCTCCGGGGCGAGGACGACATGGAGCTCGCCGCCCGTGGGCTCGAATAGGGCCGTCGTCTCCGTCAAAGCCGCCCGCGCCTTCCGGCACCTGCGGCCGTGGTGCTGGCGCACCGACGTGCTCGAGTCCCCCTCCGCCGACGCGCCTGGCGCGGTGGTGAATGTGGTGGACCAGGGCGGAAACTTCATTGGCCAGGCCTTCTATGCCCGGACCTCGCCACTGGCCTTGAGGCTCCTCACCCGCCGGCCTCCCGAGGAGGAGCGCGTCGACGACGCCTTCTTCAAGAGGCGCCTCGAGGCCTCCCTCCAGAGGAGGGCCGCGCTCGGCCAAAGGGACGCGCTGCGCCTGGTGCACGCCGAGTCGGACCTCCTGCCGGGCCTTCTCGTGGACCGCTACCAGGGCTGCCTCGTGCTCCAGTCCCTCTCCGAGGGCATGGACGCGCGCGAGGCGCTCCTGGCGCGGCTTCTCGTCGAGCTCACCGGCGCGACGCGGGTGGTGGCGCGCGACGACGGGAGCGGCCGGGACTTCGAGGGGCTTGTCCGCGAAGTCCGCTCGCTGCACGGCACCGGCGACACGGTGGTGGACGTCCGGGAGGGCGACAATTCCTTCCGGGTGGACGTCCTGCACGACATGAAGACGGGCAGCTTTCTCGACCAGGTGGACAACCACCTCCTGGCCGGAAAGCTGGGGGGAGGCCGGACGCTGGACTGCTTCAGCTACCATGGCGGGTTTGCGCTGGCGCTGGCCGCGCGCTCCGAGGAGGTGCTGGCGGTGGAGCAGGATGCTGTGGCGGCCGAGCGGCTCAGGGAGAATGCGGCCCGAAACGGACGCCGGCAGGTGCGGGTGGAGACGGCCAACGCCTTCGACGTGCTGCATGACTTCGACCGTGCCGGGGAGCGCTTCGACACGGTGGTGCTCGACCCGCCCGGGCTCGCCAAGCGGACGAAGGGCCCGGATGCCGCGATGCGCGCCTACCGCGAGCTCAACGTGCGGGCGCTGCGCCTCTTGCAGAAGGACGGGTTGCTCGTCACCTGCTCCTGCTCGGGGAAGGTCTCCGTCCAGGCCTTCGAGGAGATGCTGCTCGGCGCGGCCGAGGACGTGCGCCGCCCCATCCAGGTGCTCGAGCGCCGCGGCCCGGGCCCGGACCATCCCGCCCTGGGCGGCCTTCCGGAGACGGAGTACCTCAAGGCCTTCTTCGTGCGGGCGCTGTAAGAGGCGCGGGCCTTCTTTCCGAGGGAGGATGACGCCAGCATGGGAAGGCTTTCCTTGGCGCTTTTGGGTGTCTTCGCCCTCTTGCTTGGCTGCGCCGCACCGTCTCCGGTGGCGCCGGGCACCGTGGCCGACACCCAGCTGCACGCGCCCTGTCCCGCCCAGGGAGGCTGCGTCGAGCCGCTGAGCTGCGTGCCCGGCGCCGAGGCCAACGAGCCCTCCACCTGCGAGCTCCTCTGCAGCGGGGTGTGCCCCGGCCTCCTCACGTGCATGGCTCGTCCTGACGGGCAGCGTGGAGGCGTCTGCCAGGCGCCAGCCGAGGGCCCCCGCGGGTGGAACCGCTGAGGCCAAAAGAGGCCATGCCGTCCGCCCCGCCGGGGGTGGAGGACGTCCTCTGCCTCTCGTCCACTGCCGAGGAGGCGCTTCTCGGCGAGGAGGGCCTGGCCTACGTCGCACGGCTCGGCGCCCTCGGGCCAGTCCTGGGCGAGGCCCTCGACTGGGCCGCGGAGAATGACCCGGAACGTGGGCTCGGCCTGGCCGCGGCGCTGTGGCGCTACTACGTCGAGTCGGGCGAGCTCTCTGAAGGCCGGCAGCAGCTGCGGTGGCTTCTCGGCCTCGTGCCGACGTCGTGCGTGGCCCGCCTGTCTGGCCTCACCAGCAGCGCGCTCCTGGCCTCCGTCGCCGGCGCGCACGCCGAGGCGGCTCTCCTGGCCCAGGAGGCCATGCCGCTTGCCCGTGCGCTCGATGAGGAGGTGCGGGAGGGCTACCTCTTGCTCGTCCTCGGCCGGAGCGCCGAGGCCGAGGGCGATGCGCGCTTGGCTGTCCTTCACCTCGAGGCGGCCAGGGAGCGCTTCGGGGAGACGGGCCGTGCCTTCCTACTGGCCCGCGCGCTCCTTGGCCTTTCCGAGGCGCCCGGGACGAGGTGACTAGCGCGGCAGGTCGAGCTCGGAGCGGAGGCGCTTGGTGATGGCGAAGTACTCCGTCCGGCCAAAGGGGACGTTGAGGATGTGGAAGTCCTTGCGCGAGAGCCCCACGCAGCCAAAGCAGTAGGTGCAGTCCGCCAGGTTGCGCGACATGACGAGGTAGGCGCTGGCGCTGCAGTTCTCGCTCTTCAGGCAGTAGGCGCACGCGTGACAATTCTTGCTGTCCACGCAGTGGCTGCAGTTGTTGCAGAGCTCGCAGCGGGTGCAGTGGGTGCACTGGTGACAGCCGTCGCAACCCTTGCAGAACATGCAGTCGGCGCACCGCTCGCAGTCCGTGCACCCGTAGGAGCCGGGGTTGGCCGCGTCGGAGCCCGCGGCACGCACCAGGCCCGCCAGTCGCTCGAGGAATTCGCGCCGCCCGAGCGCTTGGATGGCGGCCCGAGCCTCGAGGGCCTCGTCCTTCACGAGCGGGCTCTTGGCAGCCCGGGGGTCGGTGCGCACGGAGGGCGAGGTTAGCACCGTCCGTCGCGAAGTCACCGCTTCGCGCTATGCGTCCGGTCCCGCGAAAAAACAGAAATGGACCTCTCCCAGCTCAACCCGGCACAGCGCGAAGCGGTCACCGCCCCCAGGGGGCCGCTCCTGGTGCTGGCCGGCGCGGGCAGCGGGAAGACGCGCGTCATCGTCCACCGCATCGCCTGGCTCATCGAGAAGGGGGCCAAAGCCGACTCCATCCTCTGCGTCACCTTCACCAACAAGGCGGCCGCGGAGATGAAGGCGCGGCTTGTCCGGCTGGCAGGTCCGGCCGCAGCAGGCGTCTGGGTGTCCACCTTTCACGCCCTTGGCGCAGAGGTGGCGCGCAAGGAGCTCTTCCGGCTCGGCTGGCCGAAGCGCTTCGCGGTGGCGGACGGTGGCGACCAGGTGGCGCTCGTCCGCCGACTCCTGCGCTCCACCAGCGTGGATGACCGCCGCCTCGACGCCTGGCGGGTGGTGGCCGCCATTTCCCGGGCGAAGAATGCGGGCCGCGCCCCGAAGGCCGTCCCGGAAGGGGAGGGCGACGAGTACGACGCCATCGCCGCGGAGCTCTTTCCGCTCTACCAGCGGGCGCTCCGCGCCCAGGGCGCGGTGGACTTCGATGACCTCATCCTCCTGCCGCTCCGGCTCTTCGGAGAGCACCCCGAGGTCCTCGCACGCTGGCAGCGTCGCTTCGCAACGCTGCTCGTGGACGAGTTTCAGGACACCAACCGGCCGCAGTTCGACCTGGTGCGCCTTCTGGCCGGAAGCCGGAAGGACATCTGCGCGGTGGGGGACGACGACCAGTGCATCTACTCCTGGCGCGGAGCGGAGGTGCGCAACATCCTCGACTTCCAGGAGAGCTTCCCCGGGACGCGCGAGGTGGTGCTGGGCCGCAACTACCGCTCGGCGGCCCAGGTGCTGGCCGCGGCCAGTGCCGTCATCTCGCCGCTTCCCGGCCGCCGCCCGAAGCGACTCTCTGCGGAGAGGCCTTCTGGCCTTCCGGTGCAGGTGGTGGTGCTTCCCTCCGAGGAGGACGAGGCGATGTGGGTGGCCCGGGGCGTGGAGCGGCGGCTCGGCGAGGGCCTCAAGCCCGCGGAGGTGGCGGTCCTCTACCGGACGAATGGGCAATCCCGCCCTCTGGAGGAGAGCTTCCGCGCCCGGACATTGCCCTTCGAGGTGGTGGGCGGGACGGAGTTTTTCCAGCAGCGCGAGGTGAAGGACGTGGTGGCCTACCTCAAAGTCCTGGCCAACCCGAAGGACGAGGTGTCGCTGCTCCGCATCGTCAACGTGCCGGCCCGCGGCATCGGCGATGCCACCATGGAGCGTCTCCTCGAGCACGGCCGGAGCCGCGGCCTCGGGGTGCAGGAGACGCTGGACGCCGCCGAGGGGGTGGAGGGCCTGGCCCCGGGGGCGGCGGCGCGCGTGCAGGGCTTCTCGCAGCTGGTGGCCCGCATGCGCGAGCGGCTGCGAAGCGAGCCCCTGGGACAGGTGGCCCGCTCGCTGCTTCTGGAGATTGGCTTCGCCGAGGACAGCCGGGCCGGCGCCAGGGACGCGCAGGTGGCCCAGGCGCGGATGCGCAGCGTGGAGGGGGTATTGGCCTCCCTCGAGGCCTACCAGGGCCGCGAGGGGAGGAAGGCGGACCTCCTGGGCTGGCTCAACCGCCTCTCGCTGGATGCCCGCGAGGAGGAGCAGGCCCCGCAGCACGGCCGGGTGGCGCTCATGACGCTTCACGCGGCGAAGGGCCTCGAATTCAAGGTCGTCTTCCTGGTGGGCCTCGAGGAGGGGCTTCTGCCCCACGCCGGCATGCAGGGACAGCCCCCCAACCTCGACGAGGAGCGGCGACTGGCCTACGTCGGCTTCACCCGGGCCAAGGACGAGCTCATCCTCACCCGGGCCAGCACGCGCGCACGGCGGGGCCGCGAGGTGCCTCGCACGCCCTCCCGCTTCCTCCAGGACCTCCCGAAGGAGGGGGTGGTGGTGCTGGACATGACACTGCCCGTCCCGGTGCCGCCCGGGCCGGCACAGCCCACGGTGTTTGCCCGCCTGCGGGAACAATTCCGTGCAAGCGGTGCCACCGGGGCCGAGGAACCGCGGTCCGCTTGACTTGTGGGGCCGCTCCCTCTAGATGGGCAGCCTTTTTCCCGCGCGTTTCGCGGGGTTGCCCCCGGAGTGTCGTTCGATGTCGCACAGGACCTACAGCGCTCGGCCCGTTGATGTGAAGCGGGCCTGGCACGTCGTGGACGTGGCCGACAAGGTGCTCGGCCGCGCGGCGAGCCAGATTGCTACCCTCCTCAAGGGCAAGCACAAGGCCATCTACACCCCCTCCTTGGACACCGGGGACCACGTCATCGTCATCAATGCGGCGAAGGTGAAGGTCACCGGCACCAAGGAGCTCAAGAAGCTGTACTACCGCCACCCGCGGGCCGGCTTCCCGGGCGCGCTGAAGACCACCAACCTTGCCGCCCTTCGGGCGCGCCACCCGGAGGACGTCGTCATCAACGCCGTCCGGAGAATGCTGCCGCGCAACGCGCTCGGCCGACAGATGATGACCAAGCTCCGCGTCTACGCGGGCGACACCCACCCCCACGTGGCCCAGAAACCAGAGCCCCGCCAGGTCGAGGCCTGAAGATGCCCATTCACCAAGAGAAGGGGTTTTACGCCACCGGACGCCGCAAGGAGTCCACCGCCCGGGTCTGGCTGAAGGAAGGCACGGGCGTGGTCATCATCAACGACCGGCCCATCGACGAGTACTTCGGCCGCGAGACGTCGAAGATGATTCTCCACCAGCCGCTCCAGGTGCTCGAGCAGCTGGGCAAGGTGGACATCACCGTCAACGTGCGCGGCGGCGGACTGTCCGGCCAGGCCGGCGCCATCCGCCACGGGCTGGCTCGGGCGCTCTGCGAGTTCAACCCCGAGTTCCGGGCCCCGCTCAAGAAGGCCGGCTTTCTCACCCGCGACGCACGCGTCGTGGAACGCAAGAAGTACGGACAGCCGGGCGCTCGCCGCCGGTTCCAGTTCAGCAAGCGCTGATCCACCGCGCTTCTCCCACAGTCTCCGCCCTGGGTGTGCCGCCGGTCGTCGGCCTGACCTTCCCGAGACCCAGGTGGTAGGCTCGCCCGGTCCCGATGGAACTGAACGAGATTCTGCAGATTGCTCTGCGGGGTGGCGCCTCCGACATCCACCTCAAGGCGGGCCTGCCGCCGATGTTTCGCGTGGACGGCTCGCTGGTGCCCCTCAAGGACGGCAAGCGGCTTCCGCCCGAGGAAGTGGCCCGCATGGCGTTCGGAATCATGAACGAGTACCAGCGCGAGCGCTTCAAGGCGAGCAACGAGGTCGACCTGGCCTACGGCGTTCCCGGGCTGGGGCGGTTCCGCGTCAACGTCTTTCAGCAGCGCGGGACGGTGGGAGCGGTGCTTCGCGTCATCCCTTTCAAGGTGATGACCATCAAGGACCTGATGCTCCCGCCGGTTCTCGAGAAAATCTCTCTCGATGAACGTGGGCTGGTACTGGTGACGGGCACCACCGGTTCGGGCAAGAGCACCACGCTGGCGGCGATGATTGACCACATCAACGCCAACGAGACGAATCACATCATGACCATCGAGGACCCCATCGAGTTCCTCATCCGGGACAAGCGCTCCATCGTCAACCAGCGCGAGGTGGGCGTGGACACCATGTCCTTCAGCCAGGCGCTCAAGAGCGCCCTCCGCCAGGACCCGGACGTCATCCTGGTGGGCGAAATGCGCGACCTGGAGACCATCGAGACCGCGCTCACCGCCGCCGAGACCGGCCACCTCGTCATGTCCACCCTGCACACCCTGGACGCTACCGAGACCATCAACCGGATTGTCTCGGTGTTTCCGCCCTACCAGCAGAAGCAGGTGCGGCTGCAGCTCGGCTCCGTCCTCAAGGCCGTCATCTCCCAGCGCCTCGTCCCGAGGGCCGATGGGAAGGGCCGGGTGGCCGCGGTGGAGATTCTCAAGGCCACCGCCCGCGTGCGCGAGCTCATCGAGGACAAGGACCGCACCAAGGAAATCAACGACGCCATCGCCCAGGGCCACCAGACGTATGGCACGCAGACGTTCGACCAGTCGCTGATGCAGCTCGTGCGGCAGGGACTCATCACCTACGACGAGGCCTACCGCCAGGCGTCCAACCCGGACGACTTCGCGCTCCGCTTCAGCGGCATCAGCGCCACCGGGGACAGCAAGTGGGACGACTTCGAGGGCCGCAACGACGGCGCCAGCGCGCCGGGCTCCGTCGCCTTCGCCCAGCGGGGAGCGCCCACCACCGGCGCGGCCCCGCCCGCGGCCAGCCCGCGTCCGGCGGCAGTCCCCCGCCCGCCGCCGCAACCCCTCCCCACGCCGCCGCGGGCCGCCTCGCCGCCCCCCCAGACGCCGCGGGCGGCCACCCCGCAGCCCCAGGCTGCGGCCGGTGGCGAGGACGACTTCACCATCGAGCGCTTCTAGCGGCGCCGCTGGGGTCCCTCGTGGCCCAGCCGACGGGCCGTCCACAACCGGGCTTCTCCCCTCGGCGAGGCTGGAACTTTCCGGCTTCCCAGGGCTAGGGTGCCCCCCTTCGATGGCCCGCCGCCTCTCACGCCTCTGTCTTGTCGCCCTGCTTTCCGCCTGCGGCACGGTGCAAACCGGCGGGCCCACGCCGGTGTACGCGAGCGACGCCGCCCTCAACATGAAGCGCGGCAACGACGCCCTGGCCGACAAGCAGTACGCGCTTTCGGAGAGGTACTTCGAGTACGTGAAGACGAAGTACCCCTTCGTCGACGCCTCGCGTGAGGCGGAGCTACGGCTGGCAGACGTCAGCTTCGAGCGCGAGCTCTGGACGGAGGCCCGTGACCGCTACACCACCTTCGTCAAGCTGCACCCCTCCTACTTCAAGGTCGACTACGCCGCCTACCATGCGGCGTTGACGTACTACCGGGACATGCCGAGCGGCTTCTTCATCCTTCCGCCCTCCGAGGAGCGAGAGCAGACGAATGTGAAGGGCGCCTTCGACTCGCTGACGGCCTTCGTCAAAACGTATCCCTCCTCCCCGTATGCCGCCGACGCGGCGAAGTTTGGCGAGGTGGCGCGGACGAAGCTGGCCCAGCACGAGCTGTACGTCGCCGACTTCTACGAGAAGCGTGGCCACCTGGCCGGCGCGGTGGGGCGGCTGGAGACGCTGGTGCAGAAGTACCCCGGGCAGGACGAGGCAGCCCTCCTCTTCCGACTGCACGACCTCTACCTGAAGCTGAGCGACCCGGAACACGCCCGGGGTGCGCTGGAGCGCATCGTGACCAAGCTTCCCGGGACGCCGGCCGCGCAGCGTGCGCAGAAAATGCTGGGCAGCTGACACCGGCGTCTCCCCTGGTTTGGGCTTCCCTCAGAAGAGCATGAGCGCCCGCCCACGCTTCGTCACCGTGGCAGGACTCGGCGCCGTCGTGCTCGGCGCAGCGGCGTTGCTCTGGCTCCTGCCGGCGCTCCTGGGGCTTGCCGGCGGCACGGTGCCCGAGGTGGCCACCGTCCTGGCCTCGGCCGGCCGGCCGCCCGTCCCGCTGCAGATTCGGGGAAGCCCGACGCCGCTTGTCGGCCAGGCGCTCCACTTCCAGCGCGTCACCGTCGCCGAGGAGGGAAGAGACCGGGCCCGGGCCGTGTCCACCCTGGACTTCGAGGGCACGCTGGGCGCAACAAGGGTGTCCTCGCTGGGCCGGGAGACGACCCACTTTGTACACGGCGCCACCGGCTGGGAAGTCGAGGGGAGTCTCGCCCCGACGCTGGCCGCGGCGGTGGCCGCGCTCGCTGCCCGCCGGCGGGCGTTGGAGACGGGTGACGTCTCCGCGCTGGCAGGGATGCTCGTCCGGGAGGACCGCGAGCGCGCCCTGGCCGACCCGGCGTTGCGCGCCGTGCTGGCGCACCCGGAGCGCAACGGGCCGCTGCAGGCCTGGTACATGCGCTCCGAGACGGGAGAAATGACCGTCACCGAGGAGGAGGGGCAGCCGCCGCGCCTTCATCGGCTCAGGCTCGTGCCTCGTGGCGGAGAGGCTCTGGAATTCGTTTTCGCCGGGTCGCTGCTGTAAGGTGGCTCAAATGCTTCGAAGGGTCGCGGCGCCGTGAGTGGACCCGGGACCGGTGACGTGGCCTACGCGCTGAAGTTCATCTCCGGCAAATACCAGGGCGGCGAATTCCCGCTCAAGCCGAACAAGCAGGTCGTCATCGGACGTTCGAGCGAGCTAGACATGGTCCTGGTGGAGGACATGGTCTCGCGCAAGCACGCGAAGATTGCCGTCCAGGGCGCGAAAATCACCATCGAGGACCTGGGAAGCACCAACGGCACCTTCGTCAACGGCGAGAAGGTGCGCACCGCGCGCCTGAAGGAAGGGGACCGGATTCTCATCGGGACCTCCATCCTCAAGCTGGTGGTGGCCGGAGCCGAGAGCACCCAGCTCAGCGACGCCGCGGTGAAGCACAACCTCGAGGCGGCGGCCCAGGCCCAGGCGGCGAAGACGAAGACGTCGTCGATGAGCGGGAAAATCGAGGACATCCCGCTGCCCGACCTCCTGCAGCTTTTCCACACCTCGAAGAAGAATGGCGTCCTGGTGGTGACCGGCGCGCACGAGGCGCGCATCTACCTGCGCCAGGGCCGGGTGTACTACGCGGTCATCGGCGGCCGTCACGAGCTCGGACCGCAGAAGAGCTTCAACCGCATCATCACCTGGGAAGAGGGCGACTTCGAGCTCCGGCCGGCGGAGTCCGACGAGTTCATGGTCGAGCTCGACCACTCCACCGAGGCGCTTCTCATGGACGCGCTCCGCCTCATGGACGAGTACAAGCGCATCGCGCGAGACCTCCCCGCGCCCGAGGCACAGCTCGTCTTCTGCCAGCCGCTCAGCAAGCCACTCCGCGAGCTCACGCCGCGCGAGCTCGACATCCTCCAGCTGGTCTACAACCACGGCAGCCTGCAGGAAATGTGCGATCACTCCCTCATCGACGACGTGGAGATTGCGCAGGGCGTGCTGGACCTGGTCCGCAAGGACTACATCCGAGTGAGCTAGGGAGAAGAAGCCATGAACGACGTGCCGAGGTCGCGGCGGCTGACGGAATTCAGCCACTGCGCCGGTTGAGCCGCCAAGCTCCGACCGGCGGATCTGGCGCAGGTCCTGCGCCACTTGAAGACGAGAAAGGACGCACGTGCGCTGGTCGGCTTCGCCACGCACGACGACGCCGCCGTGTACAAACTCTCGGCCAGCCAGGCGGTGGTCTCGACGGTCGACTTCTTCCCGCCGGTGGTGGACGACCCCTTCTCCTTCGGCCAAATCGCCGCCGCCAACGCGCTCTCCGACATCTACGCCATGGGCGCCCGCCCGCTCTTCGCCCTCAATCTCGTCGCCTTCCCATCCAAGGTGCTGGGCCTGGATGTGCTCGAAAAAATCCTGAAGGGCGGCCAGAGCAAGGCCGACGAGGCGGGCATCCCCATCCTCGGCGGTCACTCCATCGATGACCCGGAACCGAAGTACGGGATGGCGGTCACCGGCGTCGTGCACCCGAGGCACATCCTCACCAATGCCGGCGGGCGCGCAGGCGACGTCCTCTTCCTCACCAAGCCCATCGGCTCCGGCATCGCCACCACCGCCATCAAGCGCGGCCTGGCCAGTCCAAGGCTGACGAAGCGTGTCGTGGCGCTGATGGCGGAGCTCAACCGGCGGGCGGGCGAGGTGTTCGCCTCCCGGCGCTTCCCGGTCCACGCCCTCACCGACGTCACAGGCTTCGGCCTTCTGGGCCACCTCTCCGAGCTCGCCCTCGGGGCCGGGGTGCGTGCCAGGCTGCACCTCTCCCACATCCCCATCCTGGAGGGCGTCCCGGACCTCGCTGCCGAGGGCGTGGTGCCGGCTGGCTCGCTCGCTAACCTCGAGCATTTCGGTTCCGCCGTGCACTTTCCTGAAGGGCTCGCCCACGACGTCCGACTGGTGCTGGCCGATGCGCAAACCAATGGAGGGCTTCTGGCCGCAGTCCCGGCCAAGCACGCGGTGCGCGTCCAGCGGGCGCTGGCCCGGGCGGGCGTGGACGCGCACCACGTCGGCGAGCTCGTGCGTGGGCGTCCGGGCATCGACGTCGTCGAATAGCCCACAACTGGGCACCCGGCGTGCCTCGGCGTAGCATCCCGCTAGCGTCATGCCCGGGCCCTTCACGCTTGCCGCGCTTCTCGTGTTGGCCGCGCCCCAGGGCGCTCCGGCCAGCGGAGAGCGCCACCCGAGAATTGTCATCGACGCCGGCCACGGCGGAGCCCAGGAAGGCGCGCTGGGCCCGGGCGGTCTCTTCGAGAAGTCCCTGGCCCTGGACCTCGCGCTCCAGCTGAAGGCCGAGCTCGAGCGCGAAGGCGCGGAGGTCCTCGTCACCCGCGACCAGGACGTGCTTCTGCCGCTCGCGGACCGCGTGAGTTTCGCCAACCACGCCCGGCCGGACCTCTTCCTGTCGCTGCACGCCAACTCCATGCCCACCCGGAAGCTGAGGGCGCGGGTGGAGGGCATCGAGACCTTCTTCCTCTCCGCCAGCGCCTCCGGCGAGGACGCGCTCCGGACGGCGAGCCAGGAGAACGCCGGGGCGGGCGCCACCGGAGGCGTGCCAGCGCAGCGGGACACGCTGACTTTCATCCTCGCGGACTTGCAGCGCGGTGAGGCGCACGCCGACAGCGCCCGGCTGGCCTACGCCGTCCACCGTCGGCTGGTGGCCACCACCGGCGCGGTGGACCTCGGCGTGCAGCAGGCGCCCTTCTACGTGCTGATGGGCGTGGAGGCCCCGGCGGTGCTGGTGGAGGTGGGTTTCATCTCCCACCCCGTCGAGGGGCGTCGGCTGGGTGAGCCCGCCTACCGGGTCCGCCTGGTGACGGCGCTGGCGGAGGGCATCCGCGCCTTCCTGGCCGAGGTGGAAGCGCGCGACCGGACTCCGGCCGCGCCGTCCGCCAGGCGCTAGTACGTCCCCGGCTGAGTCCTGCTAAGGGCCTCTCCTTGTAGGAAAAGAGGAGAGGACACGCATGCGTTCCTTCAACCGGGGTCCCCTGGAGCTCCGCCCAGTGCAGCTGACGGCGGGGGTGGCGCGTTACGCCGAGGGTTCCTCCGAAGTCCACGTCGGACACACCCTGGTTCGCGTCACCTGCTCGGTGGAGGAGCGCGTGCCGCCACACCTCATGGGCAAGAATTCCGGCTGGGTGACGGCCGAGTACGGGATGCTTCCCCGGGCCACCCATTCGCGCAGCGCCCGCGAGGCGGCCAAGGGAAAGCAGACGGGACGGACGCAGGAAATCCAGCGCCTCATCGGGCGCGCGCTGCGCGCCTCGGTGGACTTGTCGAAGCTTGGCCCCCGCACCTTCACGCTGGACTGCGACGTGCTGGAGGCCGACGGCGGCACGCGCTGCGCCTCCATCACCGGGGCCTACGTCGCCCTCGTCCAGGCGTTGAAGGCCCTGCAGACGAAGGGCGTCTACAGTTCGCTTCCCCCCGTCGTCCCCGTCGCCGCCATCTCCGTCGGCGTGGTGGGCGGTGCGGTGGTGGTGGACCTCGACTACGAGGAGGACTCGAGCGCCGAGGTGGACATGAATATTGTCGCCACCGCCGAGGGCCAGCTGGTGGAGGTGCAGGGGACGGCGGAGCACGGCGCCTTCGCCCGGGCCCAGCTGGACGCCATGGTGGACGCTGGCCTGGCCGGTGTGGCGCAGCTGGTGGCGCGACAGAGGCAGGCCCTGGGGTGAGGGCACCACTTCTCTTCGCCACCACCAACCCCGGCAAGCTGCGCGAGCTCCGGGCCCTGGCGGCCGGGCTGGAGGTGGTGTCACCGGCCGACGTCGCCTCGTTGCCCGACGTCGAGGAGACGGAAATCACGCTCGAGGACAATGCCAGGAAAAAGGCGCTGGCCTGGGCCAGTGCCTCCTCGCTGGTGACGCTGGCCGATGACTCGGGACTCTTCGTCGATGCGCTTGGTGGCCGGCCAGGCGTCCACTCGGCGCGCTACGCGCCTGGAAATGACTCGGCCCGGGTGGCGCGGCTCCTCGAGGAGCTCAACGGCGTGGCCGAGCCAGCCCGGACGGCCTCCTTCCGCTGTGCCCTCTGCCTGGCCGCTCCTCAAGGACAGTCAGTCGTGGAAACGGGACGGTGTGAGGGCCTCATCACCCGGGAGCCGCGGGGCACGGGCGGCTTCGGGTATGACCCGGTGCTGTTGCTTCCGGAGCTGGGACGGACGATGGCCGAGCTCTCCGCCAGCGAGAAGGGCCGCATCTCCCACCGCGCCCGGGCCTTCGCACGAATGGAACCGTGGTTTCAGGCTTATGCCGCCGGGCGCTGGCCCTAGGCCGCACCCCAAGTCGTGGTTTGCCATCCAGGGGCGGCGAATGTTACGGCATCCCCAATGAAAATCGCTCTGAGCCCACAAGACAAGCTTCGCGCGATGGGCAAGTTTCTCGTGGGAAAGGCTCAGGGACGACCACTCAGCGTTTCCATCGAGGTCACCAAGCGCTGCAACGCGCGCTGTGACTTCTGCGACTACTGGAAAATCACCGACCGCGACGACATGGCGGACTTCACCGAGGTGGTGAAGCGCTTCAACCCCCTGGTGGTGGTGCTCACCGGCGGTGAGCCGATGTTGCGACGGGACATCGCCTCCATCGTCCGCTCCATCCGCGACGTCCCCGGCTTTCGGTACATCACCGTCCTCACCCACGGCGGGTTTCTCAACGAGGACAAAATCAAGGAGCTGGTGGCCGCCGGGGCCAACCAAATCAACATCTCGATGAATTACCCCGACGCGCGCCAGGACAAGGAGCGCAACATCCCGGGGCTCTTCGCGCGCCTGGAGAAGACGGTCCCGAAGATGGTGAAGGAGGGCGTCAACGTCTTCACCTTCGCGTCGATGTTGATGGTGGACAACATGCAAGAGGCCGAGCCGCTCATCCGCCTCGCCCACGCCTGGGGCATCAACATCGCCTTCTCCGGCTACAACGACCTGAAGAACGGCAACCAGTCGCACTTCGTCGACCCGGACAAGATGGACGAGTTCCGCCGGGTGTGCGCGCGCATCAAGGTCTTGAAGGGCGAGCTCCGCAACGTCATGACCAGCGACTACTTCTTCGACACCCTGCCGACCTTTTACGAGAAGCGGCACATCGACGGCTGCACCGCCGGGAAGTCCATGGTGCACGTCTCGCCCAAGGGAATGGTGCAACCCTGCGCCGAGTTGCCGGCGGTGGCCCACTTCAGGGACTACAAGTTCGAGAACCACGGCAAGGCCTGCGGCAAGTGCTTCGACGCGTGCCGGGCCGAGCCCCAGGCGCCCCTCACCCCTCGTCGGCTGGCAGAACTCGCGGGTCTCGTTTGACCGACGGGCCCGGAGGCAGCTCGGGGCCAGCGCGGCACATCGTGCTTCGCGCGCTGCTCGGAGCCGGCGCCGGCTTGCTGGTGGCGGCCCTGGCCGCGGCCTACCTCCACATCTCCGGCGCCCGCTTTCTCGACGACGTCTTCCGGGCCCACGCCGGGCCCCTCCTCTTCGCCGTGGCCGGTGGCTTCATCCTCCTCGGCTTTCAGTCCCTGCGCTGGTGGACGGTGATGCGTCCGGTGCTGCCCGGGTTGAATTACGGGCACGCCTACCGGGCCATGCTGGTGGGCTTCTTCTTCAACGCGCTCCTTCCCATGCGCGGCGGAGACCTCCTCCGGGTGCAGTACCTCGGGCGCCGCACCGGGGTGAGCCGGGCGAAGCTTCTCGGCACCGAGGTGGTGGACTTCTTCAGCGACAAGTGGGGCTGGGTGGCGGCATTCCCCATCGTCTGTGCCTTGAGCTTGCTTCTGCCGCAGCACGAGCGGCCGCCGCAGTGGCTTTTCCGGGCGCTGGCTGGGTTCGCCTGCCTTCTGGCCGCCTCGGGGACGGTCCTCCTGGTGATGGGCAGCCGACGCTGGAGAAAGGATGCCCAGGGGCGCGCCCGTGGGCCGGCCTGGCTGAGCAACCTCCGCGACGGCTTCGCCGCGGCGGACTGGAAGCGCCTCCTCCTCGTGGAGACGGTCCTCGCGCCGCTGCCCTGGCTCTGGGAGACGGTCGTCATTGTCGTCGCCAGCCGCGCGGTGGACTTAGGGCTGACGCCCATGCAGGCCTTCGGCGCCCTCACCGCATGGAACATGGGCACCATCATTCCCAGCCCCGGCAACGCCGGCTCCTTCGAAGCCAGCGGGACGCTTGCCCTCGGCTGGCTTGGCGTCGCACCGGAAAAGGCGCTGGCCTTCGTCTTCCTGTACCACCTGGCCCAAGTGGTGCCCGGGATGATGGCCGCCGCAGGCCTCCTCGTCACCGAGGGAGAGACGCTGTTTGGAAAGCGGAGCGTCTTCCGGGGGCTCGCGGAGCAGCCCACGACGCAGCTTTCTTCCTGAAATGACTCATGTTTTTGTGCGTCTCGCCAACCTCGGGCCCCAGCGTGTAGGCTCAGGGTTACGTAGCATTACACCTGGGGTAGAAGGCGGTATGGGTCGCACCACAAGCGATGAGCTGGACTTAAGCGGACTTGGCGCGGGGCGTGTCTTTCTGCCGGGCGAGGCGGCCACGGCGGGGGACGTGCCCCTGCAGCTGCGACTGCTTCCCAGCGAGGTGCGAGCCCTCGTCTACGGGGCGCGGCTGCTCGGCGTCGCCGTCTCTCGCCTCGTCTCCTGGGCAGGCTCGGTGAATCCCGACGAGACCGCGCTGGCGCGCTGGCATCGGCCCTTCGTCGAGGACAGCCAGCTCGTGCGGCTGTGCCTCATGTTGGACCCAGGTGCGCTCCGCGTCTCGAGTGTCCTGGCGCAGCGCTTCGACATCGAGATTGAGGACTACCTGGTGGCGCGCACCTTTGATTGGCTGCGCCGCATCCGGTCGCGCCACATGGACGATGCACGCTGGGCGCGGCTTGCCATTCCCTCGCCCAGGACGGGCTGGCGAATGGACAACGGCAACACCTCCGGCCTCCGGCTGGCCTGACTTCGTCCGGCTGCGCGCCGCTTCACCCGCGCCTCCTGGGCTGCGCTGTCCCGCCTTCAGGGCTATGAGGACCGGCATTCCACTGCCGTGAGGAGGTCCGATGCTTCCTAACCTTCGTCTCCGCGCATTCCTTGTACCGCTCGCATTCGTGCTGCTCGTCTCAGGAGTTGGCCGCGGACAGCCGCCGACGTCGCAAGGCCCGGACAAGGGCACGATGATGCTCACCGTCTTCTTGAGGCATGACCAGTCGAAGACGCTGGGGGAGATTCGCAAGGAACTCGACGCTTCGGGCTTCTTTCAGAAGTTTCCGCCAGCCGGCGTGGAAGTCGTCTCCTGGTACGTGATGATGGGCATCGGCCAGGTGGTGACGCTGCGCTTCCCGGCCGAGAAGCTGCGCGAGGTCAACCTCGCCCTCGAGCAGAGCGCCTGGGGCGCGTACCGCACCGAGTTTTACCCGACGTACGACTACCGGGCCATCGCCGAGGCGGACCACAACCAGGCGCGCAAGTAGCGTTGGCGGTCCCGGCACTTGGCGCCCGTGGTGGCGCCGGGTGCCGTCTTGCGGCCGGGCGAGAGGCCTACTGCCGGACGTAGGTGAGGGTGAACTCGACCGGCCTCGGCAGCTGGCTGCTCTCCATGACGCGCTTGACGAGAAGCGTCTTCCCGTCGGGCTGAAGCTTGAATTGGGTCTGCCCTTTTCCGTCGTTGGTGCGGCCCTGCTGCACCAGGGCGCCGCCGAGAAAGCGCTGGCTCACGTTGCTCTCGTCGCCGTACTTGTTGGTGAGCTTCACCTCGGTGCCGTCGCTGGGAGACACCTCCGGTGGAAAGCCAGGCGTCTCGACTTCCACGTCGCCCTTGGTGTCGAAGCCGATGGCGTAGGAAGGACGGATTTCGGCGCGCTTCATGAGCGCGCTTCGGGCAAACCCCGTGGCGATGCCCATGCCGTCGATGGCGGTTTCCACGGCCGCACCGACGGCGGCTCGCTCCGCGGCTGTCCCGGCATAGACGTACGTCCCGGAGTAGCGCTGCTTGAGGTTCGGTGGCGCTGCGTGCGCGGCCACGGCCGGCGCAGCCGCTGGCTCCGGGGTGGAATGCGCGCACCCAAGCATCGCCAGGGCCGCCGTCGCCCAGCGCAAGAGGGGCGCACGAGTCCGGGCGACCCGTGCCGAGGGGCCCTGCCGGAGGTCAAGAGAATGTGTTTGCGCTTGACTCACTGAAGGACGATTCGTGCGTGGGCTGCGCGCGAGAGCTCACGAGAGGTGAGAACCTGGACAACGTCCACGCCGTTGCCAACCGTGTCGAACGCCGCGGCGATGAGCTCTCCGAGCGTCGTGCGAACCTTGTTGAGGTTCGCCAGAGACCTGCGTGCCTTGGACCGTCCACCGCGTTCCGCCTTCGCCATGAGCTCCTCCGGGATGTGGGTAGGCCTTCCCAAAGCATTTCCCATGCCTTTGTTGCTCCGCGGAGTTAGCGGCGGGAAGTGGAGCAAAACTGTCTCGGTGGCACTCTGGACGCGGCAGTTTGCCTCACCTTGATGGCCTCCCCCGCGCGCTGGAGGCTCACCAAGGGATGTCGGGTTGTCAGCTTCGCCTAAGGCACTTCGGGACGTCTCCTCCCTTGACCCAGCCCAACCTGTCGTGTTCACTGCCGCGCGACTCGGGGCGTAGCGCAGCCTGGTAGCGCACCTGCCTTGGGCGCAGGGGGTCGGAGGTTCAAATCCTCTCGCCCCGACTCCTGAAACCTCGCTTGCATGGCGAGCCTGACGCCGGGCGAGCAGCGCGGCGGTTGCGGTGCCTTCGTTTTCGGCAGTGTGAGCACCCGACGCTGCTTGCCTAAGCCCTGCCGCCATGGAAAGCCTCGCCGGATGACAATGACTCGGCGACTCCTGTGGGCTTTTCCGGCGTGGTGCGCGTGCGCCAGCACGCCCCCGCCTTCGCCTCCACCTCCGGCTGCCGTCTCGGCTCCGGCAGACGCCGGCACGGCGCAACATGGCGTCGTCATCAGCGACATGGACCGGACGCAGGACCCCTGCACCGACTTCTATACGTACGCTAACGGGGCCTGGCGGGCCGCCAACCCCATCCCGCCTTCGATGGATAGGTGGAGTCGGCGCTGGCAGGCAGGGGAGACCAACACGGAAAGGCTGAAGGACCTCCTCGAGGAGATTTCGAAACGCACCGACTGGCCAACCGGAGGCGTCGAGCAACTGGTGGGCGACTTCTATGCCTCGTGCATGGACGAGGTTCGCATCGAGCAAGCTGGCCTCACGCCACTCCAGCCCCTCCTCTCCCAAATCGACGCCATCGCGTCGGCCGCAGACCTGCAGCGTGTCATCCGGCGGCTGCAGGACGTCGATGTGTCGGTGCCGTTTGCAGTGGGGGCCCGGCCCGACCAGCACCTCCCCACCCGGACCATCGCGGACATCGGCGCGAGCGGGCTGGGGCTGCCGGATCGCGACTACTACTTCAAGACGGAGGAGCGCTTCGTCGCCACGCGCAAGGAATACAGGGCGCACATGGCCCGGATGTTTGCGTTGGCGGGTGCGGTGGATTCGGCGGAGACGGTGTTCGCCTTCGAGAAGCGGCTCGCTGAGGCCTCGCTCGACAACGTCGCGCTCCGGGACCCGAAGGCTACCGACCACTTGATGGGTTTCGACGAACTGCAAAAGCTGGCGCCGCACTTCGACTGGGCGGGCTACATTGCCCAGGCTCACCTTTCTCGCCAGACGCTCAACGTCGAGGAGCCAAAGTTTCTCCAGGCGGTGGACCGCGAGCTGGCCCAAACCTCGCTCGCGGACTGGCGCAGCTACCTCAAGTGGCAGCTCCTCGCATCGGCCGCGCCCGAGCTTTCCAAAGCATTCGTCGAGGAGTCCTTCGCCTTCAACCGGAAGTACCTCGCTGGCATTGCTGAGATGAAACCCAGGTGGAAGCGGTGCGCCGAAACCGCCGACCGGCTTCTGGGAGAAGCGCTCGGGCGCAAGTACGTCGAGCGCTATTTCCCACCCGCGGCGAAGGCCCGGGTCCAGGCGTTGGTACGCAACGAGTTGACGGCATTGAGGCAAATCATCCTGGCGCTCCCCTGGATGGGGCCGAAGACGAAGGAGCAGGCTCTGGTGAAGCTCGCGACGTTCAATCCGAAGGTGGGCTATCCCGACAAGTGGAAGGACTACTCGAAGGTCGAGATCCGCCGGGACGCTTACTGGCTCAACGTCGTCGCCGCCAGTGAGTTCAACGTCAATGAGGCCCGAGCCACCGTCGGCAAGCCCACCGACCGCGGACGGTGGGGAATGACCCCATCGACGTCGAATGCCTATTACAACCCGCTGTTGAACGAGATTGTCTTTCCGGCCGGCATCCTCCAACCGCCCGCTTTCGACATCGACGCCACCGACGCCGTGAATTACGGCGCCATCGGCGTTGTCATCGGGCATGAAATCAGCCACGGCTTCGACGACCAGGGTGCCCAGTACGACGCCCAGGGCCGCCTCGAGAACTGGTGGGCGCCCGAGGACCTGGCAGCGTTTCAGGGACGTGCAGAGTGTGTCGTCCGGCAGTTCGACGGGTACTTCATCGAGCCCGGCTTGCACCACAACGGCAAGCTCGTGCTGGGGGAGTCGATTGCGGACTTCGCCGGCGCCCGCATCGCCTTCCTCGCGTTCCAGAAGGCGCTGGAAGACGCTCCGGAGGCCAAGCGTGATGGGTTCACGCCCGAACAGCAGTTCTTCATCGCCTGGGGCCAGTTCCGCGGCGACGCGACGCGAATCGAGACGCAGCGAAAAATGGTGCAGGGTGACCCGCACCCCGTCGCCAAGTACCGCGTCCTGGGTCCGCTCTCGAACCTCCCGGCATTCCAGCAGGCCTTCGCCTGTCAGCCGGCGGCGGCGATGGTGCGTCCAGTCGGCGCTCGCTGCGAGGTTTGGTAGCGGGCCCTCGTGGTCCTTTCTTCGGCGCAGCGACGCACGGAGCAGAGGGGGTCGGACGCCCCAACCCGCAGCCGTTGCTCAAGGCAACCGGATGCGGACGACGTCCGGGAGCCGCTCCACCGCCCCCGCGAAGCTGCCATGGATGCCCTCGGCGTCGAGTGTCACCTTGCCTCCGGCCTCGACGACGTGGGGGTCAACCACGCCCGTGACCACCATCCGGCGCACGCCATTGAAGAGCGGGTGCTCGCCGGCGGCTTCCGTCAGCGACGCGCGCCCGAGGATTTCGATGGCTCCGCTTGCATTGCCAAGCTTCAGCAACCGGGTGTGCAGAACCTCCATCCCGTCGAGCACGACGACGTTCCACGGGTCGAAGGCCTGGGGCCACAGAGGCTCTTTGCCGGCGAGGACCTCCAGTCGTGTTCCCGGGACAGCTGAGAACTCCTGTTTCTGGCGTCGCAGGCCGGCGACAAAGTCCGCGACGTCCTGCTGGCTCCTCGTGCCTGCCACCAGGCGTTCCTCGGCCGTGAAGTCGCAGGGGCGAGCGGCCGTGCCTTTCAGACGCGTCGTGAGTAGCGCGTCGAGAGAAACCGGAGGGTCGCCACCGAGGCGGAACTTCCAGCGTGGGTCCAGTCTGTCCAGCAACAGCCCCAGGGCCTGTCCGCTGGCGTAGGCGCGCTGCCGCACCGGCGCCTGGCCGGCCGGAAAGTCCTCGGCGGCGAGGGCGGCCGGCTTGCCGATGGACTTGTACTGCACGTACTGCGCGAGGCCTTCGTACAATTCCGTGCCTCGCTCGTACGCGACGGCGGCGGCCGGAAGCACATCGAAGCGCTTGCTGCGAATGCCCATGGCCGTCCTCGCCCAGCACGCGACCTCCCGTTGACTCCTTGCTTCCAGGGCGCGAACCAGCGCGGCGCTCTCGAGGCGCCGCAGCGCCAGGGGCTCCGCATTGGCGACCGGGTAGGTGAAGAGCGCGGCCTCGTTGGCACTCCAGTGGGGGTAACGCTTCGCCTCGAAGACGTGAAATGTCTCGTGGAGCAGGAGCGCTGCGAGCGCGTCCGGTGAAGACGCATTCTTGGAGAGGTCAGCCGTCGCGGTGGGAATGCCATTCACCAGCGTGCCGGTGTTGGCGCGCACGCTCGGGTGCTGTCCAACGGACTCGTAGACATCTTGCTGCCCCCCGACGGGGCGGAAGCCCTCAGGAGGAGTGGCAAGGTTGAAGAAGTAGGTAGTCGTTCCGTCGAAGAATTCGACGGGCGTCGTCCCGGGCCTGAATTCCGGCCAGAGGGGTTGCGCCGCGATGCGCCGAAAGGCCTGGATGACTTCGAAGGCGGCCGGAGATGGCTGGGCGACGGGCTGGGGCGCGGCTGCCAGGGCGGCCACGAGGAGGGTGGATTGACCAATCATCCTTCGACTCCTGACTCGGGGAGACCCCTTCGCGTGGGAGCGGATGCGCTGCCCAACTACTGCTCTAGGCCTGGGAGGATTTCCAGCAGGGGAGGGTGGGTCCCTCCTGTGCCCCTCCGAGGCGCAACAGCGCTCAATCGTTGCAGGGGCGACAGGCAGCTACCCTGTCGAAACGAGCGGTTGCGAGCCCGAGTAAGCAGGCTGTAGGGTCTCGCGCGCCCGGGGGGATTTTGAGTCCCTGGGTGTGGTGGGCCGGAGGTTCAAATTCTCTCGTCCCCACGCCGCCACCCCTCCGTGAGCTCCCTTCGGGTCCCACCCACCGCGATGCAACCTCGAGCAAGCCGAGGACCTCGGTGCCATCACCTGGCGGACTTCCGTGTACCCGAGAGCAAGAGGCCACTGTGACTCGCGACCGCGCTCGAGTCGCGACGCTCCTGATGACGCTCGCCAGCCTTCCTGCCCTGGCCGACGCGGAGCACACGATTGGCCCGAGCTACCAGCTCACCATCATCAACACCAAGCAGGGCAACGAGTCCGTGCTGCAATCCCCCGGCATCACCTACGCCGCGACGCTGGGCGGGGCCTGGGGATTTCAGACGACGTTCACCGCCTTCTTCCCTGTCTCCGCCTACCAGAACCAGACACACGTCGACATCTCGGGCACCTATGGCAGCGCCTGGGGCATCGACGTCATCTTCGCCGCCGCCCGACGCCTGTGCTTTCGCTCTGGAATTCAACTCGACCTCGGCCTCGGTCCACACTTCAACGGCGTGGTGATGAAGGGCCTCCGGATTGGTCATTCGGGCTTCTCGGACTTCAACAGCTTCACCCTCGGGGTCGGGATGAACGCAGTGCTGCGCTGGCGCGTTGGCAGCGGGCCGGTCAGCGTCGGCGCGTTTGGAAGCGGCGCGGTGGACTTCCTGGACCTGCTTCACGGCGGTGACCTGTCCACGGGTTTTGGTGTCACCACCGGAGCGCTGGTGGGGGTCGAGCTGTGAAGGGCCGGGGGCCACTTCTCCTTGCCGTCGCGGTGCTTCTGGCCGTTGCCGCCTCGTGCCTCGGTCCGTACCAAATCATCGGCCAGGAGCTGGACCCCACCGTGTCCCTGGGAAACCAGCCCACGTGGATTCAGGCGACTCCGGAGCAGACCACCCTCATCGTCTTCGCCACGCCGGACGGAGGACCCACGGCGCCCTTCACGCTCACCACCATCGCCCGCAACCAGTCCTGCGTCATCCTGACCGGGACCTACTACGCGACCGCGACGCAAGTCTTTCTCACCAGCACACTGCGGTACGTCCTGAACAACGAGTACAGCATCCCGGTGACCTCCCGGGATGGCGCTCAGCGCTCCAACGTCGACGCCGGCGCGACCTACACCACCGGCGTGGATGGCGGCATCCTCACCCTCACGGGAGCCGCAGGGACTGCCACGCTGGGAAGCTTCTCCGCTTTCCCTGACGCGCTGGCCAACCTCCAAGCCACCACCCAGGACCAGGCCGACTGTCTGATGCGCGTCTTCCAGCTCTCGGTCATCAGCTCCGAGACGCGCATCCTCGGCTTCAACGGACCTGCCATCATCCAGTACACCAACCCCGCCACCTTCAATGGCGTTCTGAGCGGGGACGTCAACATCGGCGTCCAGAGCCTCTTCGTGCCCAACACCACACTCACCTACCAGGGCTTCATCGACTTCGCCGGCTTCCAGCTCGACGGCTCCCAGTTCTCGCAGACGGACTTGAGCGGGAACGGCTACCTCTCCAGCGCCGTTGCCTTCCAGATGACGCGTGACCCGGGGGATGGCGGCCCACTGGAGACCGTCATCGACGGCCAGGTCGTTTACGGCAACGCCGACGGCAGCCCGCCCAGCATTCTCCTCAACGCGGGCACGCCCTCGGGTGGGTCCTACCAGCTGAGCGTCGACGGGGGTGCGACCTTCCTCGTCGGCTACGACGTCCTCAACACCATCGACGTCACCGCGTGCGTCTCGACGCCGCAACAGTAAGAAAAGAGAGCCTCCGGAATCAGCCCGGTCCCCCGCCGCCAGAACCCGGCCGGCGGCGACCCCAGGAGAGGCTGGCCCGGAGAAACTCACGGTTGAGACGGGCAATGTTTCCAAGGCTGATGCCCTTGGGGCAGACGGCCTCGCATTCACCGTGGTTGGTGCAGCTCCCGAAGCCCTCGATGTCCATCTGGGTCACCATCTTGCGAACGCGTTCCGAGCGTTCCGGGTGTCCCTGCGGGAGGAGCGCGAGCTGGGAAACCTTGGCCGCGGTGAAGAGCATGGCCGAGGCGTTGGGACAGGCCGCCACGCATGCGCCGCAACCAATGCAGGCCGCCGCATCCATCGCCAGGTCCGAGTTCTCCTTCGGCACCGGGACGGTGTTCGCATCCTGCGCGCCTCCGATGGCGGCGGAGATGAAGCCTCCCGAGGCGATGATGCGGTCGAAGGCCGACCTGTCCACGATGAGGTCCTTCACCACGGGAAAGGCCGTGGCGCGGAAGGGCTCCAGCGTGAGCGAGGCCCCATCCTTGAAGCTGCGCATGTGCAGCTGGCAGGAGGTGGTGCGCGTCCTGGGTCCATGGGGGCTTCCGTCGATGACCACACCGCACTGGCCGCAGATGCCCTCCCGGCAGTCGGCGTCGAAGGCGATGGGCTCCTCGCCCTTGGCGATGAGGCCTTCATTGACCACGTCCAGCATCTCCAGGAAGGACATCTCCGAGCTGATGTCCGTGGCCTCATAGGTCACGAAGCGACCCGGGGTCCGAGCATCCTTCTGGCGCCAGGCCTTGAGCGTCACCTTCACTTGTAGCTCCTCACCGAGAGGTGGACGTTCTCGAAGTTCAGGGGCTCGATGTTTCGAATGGGCTTCTTTCCCTCGCCGGCGTACTCCCAGGCAGCGACGTGGCAGAAGTCCTTGTCGTCGCGCAGCGCCTCGCCGTCGGGCGTCTGGAATTCCTCGCGAAAATGACCGCCGCAGGACTCGCGCCGCTCCAGAGCGTCGAGGCACATCAGCTCGCCGAGCTCGAGGAAGTCGGCCACGCGTCCGGCCAGCTCCAGCGACTGATTCAATGACTCCCCGCTGCCCACCACGCGGATGTCCTTCCAGAAGGTGGCGCGCAGCTCGGGGATGATGCTCAGGGCCTTCTTGAGACCGGCCTCCGTGCGCGCCATTCCGCAGTACTCCCACATCACCTTCCCCAGCTCCCGGTGGAAATGCGTCGGGCTCTGAGTGCCCTGGATGGAGAGCAGCTTCGCGGTGCGGTCGGCCACGGCCTTCTCCGCAGCCTTCACCGCCGGGTCGTCTGCGGAGACCGGGGCGTGCTTGTTCGACGCCAGGTAGTTTCCGATGGTGTAGGGGATGATGAAGTAGCCGTCGGCGAGCCCCTGCATCAGCGCGCTCGCGCCGAGGCGGTTTGCGCCGTGGTCGCTGAAGTTGGCCTCGCCGAGGACGTGAAGGCCGGGGAGGTTGGACATGAGGTTGTAGTCCACCCACAGGCCACCCATCGTGTAGTGGGTGGCCGGGTAGATGCGCATCGGGACGGTGTACGGGTCCTCATCGGTGATGCGGTTGTACATCTCGAAGAGGTTGCCGTACTTCTCCTCGATGGTTTTCCGCCCCAGGCGGGCGATGGCGTCGGCGAAGTCGAGGTAGACGCCCCTGCCTCCCGGGCCGACGCCGCGCCCCTCGTCGCAGACGCGTTTCGCCGCCCGCGAGGCGATGTCTCGCGGGGCGAGGTTTCCGAAGCTGGGGTACATCCGCTCCAGGTAGTAGTCGCGCTCTGCTTCCGGAATGTCGCCGGGCGGGCGCGCGTCCCCGGGCTTCTTCGGGACCCAGATGCGTCCATCATTGCGCAAGCTCTCGCTCATCAGCGTGAGCTTCGACTGGTAGTCGCCAGTCACCGGGATGCAGGTGGGGTGAATCTGGGTGAAGCACGGGTTTCCGAAGACGGCCCCCTTCTTGTAGGCACGCCAGATGGCGGTCGCGTTGCAACCCTTGGCGTAGGTGGCCAGATAGAAGACGTTGCCATAGCCGCCGGTTGCCAGGCACACCGCATCGGCGAGGTGTGACTGCACCTCGCCCGTCACCAAATCCCTGGTGACGATGCCCCGCGCGTGGCCGTCGACGACGATTAGCTCCTGCATCTCGTGGCGGGTGAACATCTCCACCTTGCCCGTCGCCACCTGACGCTCCAGCGCCTGGTAGGCGCCCAGGAGAAGCTGTTGGCCGGTCTGGCCCCGGGCGTAGAAGGTGCGAGACACCTGTGCTCCGCCGAAGGAACGGTTGTCGAGCAGCCCCCCGTACTCACGGGCGAAGGGGACGCCGATGGCGACGCACTGGTCGATGATGTTCCCGGAGACCTGGGCGAGCCGGTAGACGTTGGCCTCCCGCGACCGGAAGTCGCCCCCCTTCACCGTGTCGTAGAAGAGCCGGTAGACGCTGTCTCCGTCGTTCCGGTAATTCTTCGCGGCGTTGATTCCCCCCTGGGCGGCGATGGAGTGGGCTCGCCGGGGGCTGTCCTGGTAGCAGAAGGACTTCACGTTGTAGCCGAGCTCGCCCATGGAAGCGGCGGCACCGGCACCCGCCAGTCCGCTGCCCACGACGATGACCGTGAATTTCCGTTTGTTGGCCGGATTCACGAGCTTCATCTCGAAGCGGTGCCGGTCCCATTTCTTCTCGAGGGCCCCTTCCGGAACCTGTGAGCGGAGGTCCATCGCGTCCCTTAGCGAAGCAGGCCGGTCAGCACCGCGACCGGGAAGGAGAGGTTGCCGATGACCACCAGAGCCGAAAGGCCGATGCAGACCGAGTTGCGCAGACGGTTGTAGCGCGGGTGGTTCAACCCCAGCGTCTGCAGCATGCTCCAGGCGCCGTGGAAGAGATGCAGCGCGAGGGCCAGGGTGGCGAGGATGTAGAGGATGGCGACGGGCACCACCTGAAAGCCGGAGACGACGTTGTGGTAGACGTCGCCGGGAATGAAGTCGGGGTGAAGGTCGCCAGTGGTGAAGTGCAGAAGGTGAAAGATGATGAAGGCCAAGAGGAAGACGCCACTCCAGCGCATCGTCCGGGAGGCGTACGTCGACTCCCGCGCCTTCCACTGCCGGTAGCCGACGTTGCGTGCCCGGTGGTTGGCCACGGTGAGGGCCGTCATCGCCCAAATGTGCAAGAGGACGGAAACCAAGAGCACGGCACGGAAGAGCCAGATGCCCCCGCCGTGAAGCATGGTGTGGAGGGAGAGTCCGTAGGCGTTGATGGCCTCGGGGCCCAGATACACCTGGAGGTTTCCGAGCATGTGAACGATGACGAAGCCGAAGAGGATGAGCCCGGTGACTGCCATCACCAGCTTCTTTCCGACCGTGCTGGTGAGAAAGGGCTCCGCTTCGCTCGCCAGGCGTCCCTTGCTCAGCGCAGGTGCGGTGGGCATTCAGGGCCTCCCCATCAACGTCCGGTTAACCTGCGGTCCGTCCGAGCCGCACACCTCGGTCCAAGGACCATGAAGCTCGGCTCATCGAACCGAGTGGGCCCACATGAGACCCTCGCCAAACGGTAGGAGCAAGCACAAAGGCGCCTGTGACGCGGGGCCTCCTCATCCACGCATCAGGCGCCAGGAGCCAGCCGCGGCAGAGTGGATGGGTCCCGCCGCTCGCTGTAGAAGTCTCTTCGCAGGACCCCGTAGCTCAACTGGATAGAGCATCGGCCTTCTAAGCCGACGGTTGCGTGTTCGAGTCACGCCGGGGTCGCTCGTCTTCGAAGGAGCCCGGGGAGGTCCCCGCGGGCGCGGTCGACTCGCTCAACCGACGGAGACGCCGAGGAGCCGGCCAATGGCCGCCGTCACGGCCATGGCCGCGCCGCCCCCCAGCATCACCCTCACCGCGCCGCGGGTGGGCGCCGCTCCACCAAGGTGGCTGCCGAAGGCCCCCAAGAGCCCCAGGCTGACCAGCGACGAGGCCGCGATGGCCGGGATTCGCCAGGCCGTCGGCGCTGCGAGCATGGCCAGGATGGGGACCAGAGCAAAGGTTCCGAAGCTGACCGCCGAAATCCACGCCGCCTGCAGGGGCCGAGCGCGCTTGGCCCGTTCGATTCCCAGCTCGTCCTTCAAATGAGCCGCCAGACGGTCATGTGCCGTCAGCTGCTCGGCCACCTTCGAGGCCAGTTCCGGGTCCAGTCCTCGCTGCTCGTAGATGGAGGCGAGCTCGCGCAGCTCGGTCCGTGGCCGCTTCTCGAGCTGCCACTTCTCGAGCTCGATGTCGGCGTCCTCCGCGTCCCGTTGCGAGCTCACCGAGACGTACTCGCCGGCCGCCATCGACATCGCTCCGGCGACGAGGCCCGCGGCTCCAGCGACGAGGATGGCGTTCTTGGAAGCGGAGGCGGCCGCGACGCCAATCATCAAGCTCGACGTGGAGACGATTCCGTCATCGGAGCCGAGCACGGCGGCGCGCAGCCAGCTCGCGCGGCCGCTCAGGTGCTGCTCCGGGTAACGTCGGGAGGTCGACCTCATCGGGTGCGCTTGCACCGCCCCCCTTTGAAAGACTGGAGCGGTTGCCTTCCGACGGACTCTAGCCGACCGGACGGGCCACAGAAGCGACCCGAGCACGTGCGGGCCGCCTCCCGTCATCTTAGCGCCTACTCGTCAGGCGTCAGGGCCGCTCCGGGCACCGAGCCCATCCCCTCGCCCTCGGCTCGCTGTTCGTCCCTGGTGCGAGCCGGAGGCGGAAGGACGTCATTGCCCAGCGCCTCGGGCGGGAGGCCGGCGACCCATGCATCTATCTGCGCTTCGGCGCCGCTCTCCTCGATGCCGTAGTTGCTACGGATGAGCTGCACGAGCGCCGCCCGGTCTCCGGAGAGCTTCTGTAGCTCGTCCTTGGGCAGCCTCGACCAGTAGGCCGCCACCTTGGGGGCGAGCGCCTCCCAGCGAGCTTCCACCTTCTGCCACTTGAAGGAACTCGGGAGCTCGACGGAGACAGCCACCTTCGGCAAGACAGGAGCCGCCCGGCGGTCGGGCGGCATCATGTCGCCCGTCGACCCATCACCAGCGAGATGATGGCAATGATGAGGAAGACGACGAAGAGAATCTTCGCAATGCCCGCGGCACTAGCCGCGATGCCTCCGAAGCCAAGCACTCCGGCCACCAACGCAATCACGAAGAAAACTGCGGCCCAGTAGAGCATTGACGACTCCTCTTAGTCCTTCGGGGTGGGGGTGAAACCGCTACGCAGCGAATTCGGTGGCGACCAGTGGCGCGAGGACGGCCCTCAGCTTGGCCTGGGCCCGCAGCTCGAGCTGCCGCGCGCGCTCCCGCGAGAAGCCGAAGTGGGCGGCGAGAGAAACCAGCGTCGGCGGGTCATCCCGGAGCAGACGACGCTCGGCGATGAAGCGCTCCCGGGGGTCGAGCACACGCAGGGCCCGGTCGACGGCGGTGCGCACCTGACCGGTCCACTCCCGTTCAGCGGCCAGCTCGTCGGGCTGGGGGCTCTTGCAGGCGAACGCCGCGCCGCGGGGCGTGGGTGAGCCGTCGACTGCCGGCGCGTCGAGAGAGACGTCGCGGGACATCATCCGCTGGCGCGTCTCGGCGAGCTCTGCCGGGTCGACCTGGAGCAGCTTTGCCAAGGCCGCCGTCTGGGCTTCGGGGTCTCCGTCCTGCGCCTGCGCTTCACGCACGGCCTTGCTCAGTCCGAAGAAGACGCGCCGCTGGGCCTGCGTCGTCCCAACTTTGACCAGGGACCAGTTCCGGAGCACGTAGCTCTGGAGCTGCGCGCGAATCCACCACACGGCGAAGGAGATGAGACGAATCCCGCGCTCGGGGTCAAAGCGTTCCACGCCCTTCATCAGGCCGAGCGATGCCTCCTGGATGAGGTCCGTCATCGGGAGGCCCGGGGCGCGGTAGGCGCGCGCCACCTTGATGGCGAAACGCAGGTTCGACGACACCAGGGTTTGGCCCGCGGCCTGGTCGCCGGCTCGATAGCGCCGCCCCAGTTCGCGCTCCTCCTCCGAGGTGAGAAGCCGGTGACGACCAACCTCAGCGAAGTACCGGCGGAGCACGCGGTCCTCGCCGCCCGCCGCCTCGGTTTCGTCGGTTTGCTCACGCTTCATGGGGTCTCCTCGAGTGGGCATGCCGGGGGTCCTTTGCCAAATGCATGCCGAGACCCGCTGTCCCCGTGGCGCTGGGGGCCACCCGCTAGCAGGTGGGGCACAATGCCCCGGTTGTGGCGCGCTGGCGCCGAGCGGGCCTCCATTCCCGACGAGCCATGACTAGTGTTTGTTGGGTATAGGAGTGGGCAGTTGTAAGCCCGGGGCAAACGCTCAAGGACCCCTGAGAGGATGCGATGGAGCAGGGGACTGAGTCCCTGAGTACGGCCCGGCGTGACTTGGACGCGCTTCGTCGTTCGCTCGCCAGGCCTCTGGACCGAAAGGTACTGGCAGCGCTCCTTTCTCCACTCCTGGTCGTGGTCGTCGCCGCCCTGGCCTTTCTCGGCATCCACCGCGTGCGCGAATCGCAGAAGTGGGCTACCCACGCGCGGGCCGTCATCGACCTGCTCCGGCAGACCGAACTCGCCATCGTCGATGCCGAGACGTCTCAGCGCGCCTACCTGCTGACGCAGGCTCCTCGCTACCTGGAGGCCTACCAGGCCGAGACTCAGCGCACCCGGCGCCTCCTCGGCTCCTTAGGAGAGACCGTCGCCGGAGATGCTGCACAGAGCGCACGCACCGAGGACATCCGCCAGCAATCGGAGAAGAAGCTCGCCCAGCTGGCGACGACCGTCGACCTGTTCCAGCGGCAGGGGATTCAGAGCGCGCGCGAGTACATCCTGTCGGGGTACGGAGCCCAGCAACTGGAGCTGGCGAGGGTGAAGATTCGGGACATGATTAATGCCGAGCGCAATGGCGTCCTGGAGCGCAATGCCCAGCGCGACCGCGAGACCGAATTCACTGACTGGGTGATTGGGGTGGGGAGCGTGGGCGCGGTGCTGATGGCACTCCTGGTCAACATCGGCATCCGCCATGACCTGACCATCCAGCGAGGAAACCAGCGCCTCCTGGAGGAGCAAGCGGCGCGGCTGGAAATACAGCGGAGCAGTCTCGAACAGAGCGAGCAAGCGCTTGCCCGCCAGCTGGAGGCGGAGCGGAGCCTCAGCGACCGGCTCGCTGCGGCCAACGGAGCGGCCGAGCTGGCCCTCTCCGAGCGCAACGCGGCCAGTGCTGCTCTGGAGCGAAGCAACCGCGAGCTCAACCAATTCGCCTACGTCGCATCCCACGACCTAAAAGCGCCGCTTCGTGGAATCGCCAACCTTGCCCAATGGGTGGAGGAGGACCTCGGTGCGGCGATGACCGAGCGGTCGCGCGAACACATCCGTGTGCTGCTCAACCGCGTCCGGAGGATGGAGTCCCTCATCGACGGCATCCTGGCCTATGCCAGAGCCGGGCGCGCGGAGGGTCAGCGCGAGGAGATTGATGTCGGCCAGCTGGTACACGAGGTGCGCGAGCTGCTCGCTCCTCCGAGGGACATCTTCGCCTTCGACATTCCTCCGGACCTGCCGCGCGTTGCGGCGGTCCGCGCGCCCTTCCAGCAGGTGTGGATGAACCTTCTCGGCAACGCCTTCAAGCATGCCCGCCGCGAAGGCGCTGAAATCCGCGTCCGCGCCCAGGACCGGGGGGCGCAGTGGGAGTTCTCCGTGGCGGACAATGGCCCGGGCATCGCCGCCCAGTACCATCAGCGCGTCTTCGGGATTTTCCAGACGCTGGTGGCGCGCGACAAGGTGGAGGGGACCGGCATCGGACTTGCAACCGTGAAGAAGCTCGTCGAAAGCGAAGGCGGACAGGTGTGGGTCGAATCGCAAGCTGGCCAAGGTGCCACGTTTCACTTCACCTGGCCGAAGCTGCAGGCGCGCTCATGACCGCCAAGCCGCTCAACATCGTGCTGGTCGAAGACGATGAGGTCGATGTGATGAATGTGCGCCGTGCCTTCGAGAGGGCGAACATCCATGCGCCACTCTTCCGGGCCGCGGATGGCGTGGAGGCACTGGACCTGCTCCGGAACCCTTCGACGCCGGCGGGCCGGCGCCTGGTGCTGCTCGACCTCAATCTGCCGCGGATGAATGGCATCGAGTTCCTGCGCGAGCTGCGGGCAGACGAGGAGCTGCGAACGACTCCGGTGGTTGTCCTCACGACCTCGGACGACGCAGGCGACAAGCTGGATGCATTTGCGTTGCTGGTGGCGGGCTATTTGCTCAAGCCGGTGGCCTTCGGAAGCTTCGTCGACCTGATGGCCGGCCTGGACCGGTACTGGACGAATGCGGAAATGCCATGACCGACCCTGGCCCGCTGGCGTTGCTTCTCGTCGACGATGATGAAGTCGACCGCGCCGCGGTCCGGCGCGCGCTGAGCCGCGGCGGCGTGGATGCGAAGATTACCGAAGCCACCGACTTCGAGTCCGCTCAGACGGCGCTGCTCGGGAGCAAGGAATTCGACGTCGTCCTGCTCGACTTCGGGCTTCCGGGGGGCGATGGCCTGGAGCTCCTCCGGGAAGCCCGGACCAAGGGAGTGGATACGCCGGTGATTGTCCTCACCGGGCAGGGTGACGAAGCGCTGGCCGTGGAGCTGATGAAGGCCGGGGCCGCGGACTACCTGCAGAAGGGTCTGTTGACCACCGAGCGTCTCGCCCAGACCGTGCGGCAGGTGCTGCGGCTTCGAGACTCAGACCGCCGGGGCCGCGAGGCGCGTCGGGCCGTCGAACGACAGGCTGCCCAGCTTCAGCGCCTGGCGGATGCGAGCATCGGCATCCACGGCGCGCAGTCGCTCGAGGCGGCGATGGAGTTCATCAGCCACACGGCGCGAGAGCTCATCGGCGCCAACGTCGCCGTGGCGCAGGTGGATGGAGTGGATGGGCGACGGCAGGTCGAGCATCGGTCGCTCTCGAGCAAGTATGGCGCGACTGCCTTCCCATCCATCGATGATGCAGCCTTGCGCTGGGGCACGCTCGTCCGGGAGGCGCGCAAGAGTCTCCGCTACACCGACGCCGAGCTGAATGGCGACGTGGCCTGGAAGGCGTCCTGCGCCAAGCGCTTCGAGGGCCTCACCATCCGCGGGCTGCTCGCTGCCCCCTTGGTGGGCCAGGACGGAAAACCGCTGGGCAGCCTGCAGTTGACAGACCGGCTGGAGGGGGATTTTGACCCGGGCGACGAGGCGATGCTGGTTCAGCTCGCTCAGACGGCCTCCGTGGCGCTGGAGAATGTGCGGCTGTACCGCGCGGCGCAGGACGCCGCTTCGGCGCGCGACGACGTGCTGGCCATCGTCTCCCATGACCTGCGTAACCCACTCAACGTGGTGGGCATGAGCGCAGCGCTACTTCGCACGACGCTGAACGAGACGGCGGCAGCCCCCTCGAGCAGTTGTGTGCCGTTGGTTCAGCGAATCGAACGTAACGTCGCGCGGATGAATCGACTCATCGACGACCTCCTCGACGCCTCGAGGGTGGACACCGGAAGGCTGTCGGTGCAGCTGAAGCCTGAGAAGGCATCCGCGCTGGTCACGGATGCCGTCGAGTCCGCGCTTCCCATTGCCGAGGCGCAGCACACGCGGCTGCAGACGGATGGTCTGGACACGACCCTCGTCGTGCGCGCAGACCGGGACCGAATTCTTCAGGTGCTTGGCAATCTCGTCGGTAACGCGTTGAAATTCGCTCCCAAAGAGGGAGGACGCGTCACCCTCTCCGTCGGCATCGATGGAAACAGGGCGCGTTTCTCCGTCGTCGACAATGGTCCGGGAATCCCTCCCGAGCACCAGGAACACCTCTTCGAGCGCTACTGGAAGGGGTCCACGGCGAGTCGGGACGGGGCGGGACTGGGCCTCTTCATCGCCAAGGGCATCCTCGACGCCCACGGCGGGGAGATGCGCGTCGAGAGCACTCCCGCCGAGGGCACCACGGTGCGCTTCTGGCTCCCCCTGATGTGAGGTCCAAGAACGAGAACGGCCGCGGCAGTGAGTCGCCGCGGCCGAGCCCATCTCTTCTTCTGGTCCCTGCGACTAGGACTTCTTGTCCTTGTCCGGCCCAAGGGCGGCGATGAAGGCGTCCACCTGCTTCTCCGCTTCATCCTTCAGGATGCCGTAGCGCTCCTGAATCTTTCCCACCAGGTCGTCCTTCTTCGACGCCATGTTCTTGAGGTCATCGTCGCTGAGCTTGGCCCACTTGCCCTTCACCTGCGCCTTGACCTGCTTCCACTGACCTTCGACTTGTGACCAATTCATATGAGCCTCCGGCTACCGGTTTGGATGGGAGGTCCAGCAACATTAGGGCCAGAGCGAAACCCGCATGGACAGGCGGGTTTGGGGCGCGTGGCCCGCCTGAAGGGCCTACCGTTCTGCCCCAGGAGGGCCATTCCGTCACACTGGGCCAACCGCCGGCAGAGGAATTGCGCTCTCAGTCCTTCTCGGCGTCGCCTTCGTCGGCGGGGCTCGAACCGTCGTACCGGGCAAGCTTGCGGTAGAGCGTCCGCCGGTCCACTCCCAGGAGTTGCGCGGCCTGGGACTTGTTTCCGCCCATCAGCGTGAGGACGCGCAGGATGTAGCTCTTCTCGAGCTGCTCGAGCGTCACGACCTCCGTCGGGTCGTCGGCGGCGACGACAAACTTCTCGGCGCGGAACTCACGAATTTTCTCCGGCAAGTCCTCCGCGGTGAGCTGGTCGAAGCGCGCCAGGGCCACGCCACGCTCGAGGCAGTTCTCGAGCTCGCGCACGTTCCCCGGCCAGCTGTAGGCCACCAGCTTCTCCGCGGCGCCGGGCGAAAGAACGAGTGGAGGCTTGCCGGCGCGGTCGGCGAACCTGGTCAACAGATGCTGGGCGATTTCCAAAACGTCCCCGCCGCGGTTGCGCAGCGGCGGCAACTCAATCGTCACCACGTTGATGCGGTAGTAGAGGTCTTCGCGGAAGCGCTTCTCGAAGACTTCATATTCCAGGTCGCGGTTGGTGGCGGCCACGACTCGAACGTCGAAAGGCTGCTCGGTATTTGCCCCGACGGGACGGACGGTGCGCTCCTGGAGCGCGCGCAAGAGCTTGGGTTGAGTCTCCAGGGGGAGCTCGCCAATCTCATCGAGGAACAGGGTTCCACCGTTGGCTTCGAGGAAGAGCCCGGTGCGCTGGGTGCGGGCATCGGTGAAGGCCCCTCGGGCGTGTCCGAAGAGCTCGCTCTCGATGAGCGCGTGGGGAACTGCGGCACAGTTGACCGCGACGAAGGGGCCGCTCCGGCGCTTGGCGCTGGAATGAATGAGCCTGGCGACGAGCTCCTTTCCAGTCCCGGTCTCTCCCTGAATCAGCACCGACGCATCCGAGTCGGCCACGCGGGCCACCAACTCGCTGACTCGCCGCATGGCCGGGGAACGACCGATGAACCCGGGTGAAGCCAAAGAGGCGATGTTCTGCCGCAGCCTCTTGAGCTCGCTCCGCAGGCGATGGTTTTGGACGGCGCGAGAAAGGCTCAGTCCGAGCAGCTTCGGGTCGAAGGGCTTGGTGACGAAGTCGTAGGCCCCGGCACGCATGGCACTGATGGCGGCTTCGAGGCTCCCCTGCCCAGTCCCGACGACGACTGGCATGTCCGGCCGAGCTTCCAGAATCCTCTGGCAGAGGACGATCCCGTCCATCTCCGCCATCCCCAAGTCCGTGAGGACGGCGTCGAAGTCCTCCTCCACGACACGGGCCAGCGCTTCGACGGCTGACGTCAGCGCAGTGACGGTAAAGCCGCTGTGTTCCAAAAGCTCGGTGACGAGCTCGCACGTCTCCCGGTCGTCGTCCACAACGAGAATGCGCCCAGTCATCCCCTTTTCATCCGATGCCATACGACTGCGGCCGTAGCAGAACAGTGTCCCCCGCGGCTAGCCTTTCGGGGTTGCGGAGCTCCCCCAGGGTGCATTCGGAGGCCAATCTAGAGGAGTCGAGCGCGAATCGCGGAGATTCGGCGCCAGGGAGGCCAGGTTGGCCAGCCGGTGCCCACGACGGTGCAACCGAGGCGACCCGCCAGGAATTTCCGGTGTGCCTGTTGCCCGTCCCCCGGGACCACCTCGGGGGCTCGACCGGGGGGCTTGCAGGCGTGAGGAGTGCTTCCTACCTCTGCCGGCCTCAAGGAGAGGTGAAAACATGCGAAAGCAAATCCTGATTGGCGCGCTGGTCTTCCCGTGCTTGGCCTTTGCTCAGGCCACGAAAACTTCCTCGGAGACGAAGGTCGAGAGTACGACCACGACCCCCGACACGAAGACCAAGGTGACGTCGGACAAGATGGTGAAACAGAACACCGATGGCAGCAGCAGCGCCGTCACCGAGAAGTCGGCCAAGTCCGAAGCGACAGGGCAACCCACCAAGAAGAGCCACACCAAGAAGACGGTGGAGAAGGCCCCCGACGGGACGGTGACCAAGTCGGAGACTCTCAAGGACAAGAACTAGCGCCGGCTCTAAACCTGAGCCTGCCGGCGAGCTGCTGGCAGGTTCAGTAGGGCAGCGCGAGGACGGTCAGCGTCAAGGAGAGCGTCTCGACGCCGGGGTTCGGCGCTCCAAGCTTCCCGTTGGACATGTGGCTGAAGCTGACGCCCAGCCTCGCGCGCGGAAGGATGGCGAAGGCGACCTCGGCCGTGGAACGAAAATCGAGCGGAATCCCCAAGTAGTGGTCGTGGCCTGACGCCGAGAGCCCCGGGGCGAAGCTCAGAATCAAGTGCACCACTTGCAGGACCGGGACATCGGCGATGACACCGAGGTAGCTGTAGACGTTGCCGTCGGAAGCAGCCAGCGCGCCCGCCATGAGGTGGAGTTCCCACCAGAAGCTTCCACCGCGGATTTCCAGACCGGCCACCGCGTCGTCCCACTTCGTGGAGCCCCGCAGCCCATAGAAGCCCCCCGAAAGCACCACTGCTTCCGGTCCCCACCAGGGTGCCCGGAGCTCGGCAGCGGCGGGCTCATCACTGGAAAAGGCAGGGGACGCCGCGAGCAGTACGGTGCCGGCGGCGAGTGCGCGAAGCGTCAGCAAGCGTTTGGGAACCTAGCCGGTCAGCTGTCCATTCACGAAGCGATAGATGCGAGTCCCGACGCTTTGGGCAACCTCCACGTCGTGGGTAACCACCAGCTGCGGGATGCCCGAGTCGGCAACGCTCCGGACGAGCGCCGTCACCGACGCCCTGAGTGCCGGGTCCAGAGCGCTCGTCGGCTCGTCCCACAGAAGAGCGGCCGGGGACATGGCCAGCGCCCTGGCGATGGCCACCCGCTGCTGCTGGCCCCCGGAAAGCGTCGCCGGGAAAGCCTCCGCAAGATCGGCGATGTGGAGCTGGTCGAGCAGCCCGTCGATGCGGGTGCGTGCGTCCGAGGCCGGCTCGTGTCGAACGACCCTCGGGGCGAGGAGACAGTTGGCGCGCACCGTCAGGTGTGGAAACAGCTCGAAGCCCTGGAAGACAATCCCGATGCTGCCGAGTAGGGCTTCCGGGCTCTCCGGGGTGGCCTTTCGGGAGCCGAGCTGCACCGTCCCCCCCTCAAAGCGCGTGAGTCCGGCAACGCAGCGCAACAGGGTGCTCTTCCCGATGCCGCTCGGCCCCACCACCACCGCGACCTCGCCAGAGGCCACGTCGAGGGAGACTCCGTTCAGGATGGGCGGCCCCTCGGCGCGATGCCGCTTGCTAAGAGACCGGATGGCGAGCGCGTCCCTCATCGTCGAGCGCCCGTCGCGAGATGAGCACCCAGCTGGGCCTCGAGCCGCCGGGCCAGGCGGGCAAATGGGAGTCCGAGGAGAAGGTAGAGGACGCCCACCACCAGCCCCAGGCCGAGGTGGTCACGCGTCGCGCTGGCCAGACCCTGGTAGGTGCGCGTCAGCTCGGCGAGGGTGACGACGCTCACCAGGCTCGAGTCCTTGAGGAGGGCGATGAAGTCGTTGGTGGCCGGTGGGAGAACGACGCGGAGCGCGGGAGGAGCGACGACGTACCGCAGCGCCTGCCAGCGAGACAGGCCGAGGACGCGCGCCGCCTCGAGCTGGCTGGCTGGAATGCTGAGAAGACCGGCGCGGTCATTCTCCGCCTCAGCGGACGCGTAATTGAGCCCCAGCGCGAGCCACCCGGCGACGAAGGGGTGGAGCTTGATGCCCAGCTCGGGGAGGCCGAAATACAGGACGATGAGCTGCAGGAGCAGGGGTGTGCCGCGGACCACCTCGATGTACCCGACCGCCAGCCATTGAAGCGGGGGCGGGCCGTAGAGCCGGGCCAGTGCGAGGGCGGCCCCCACCACCAGGGCCAGGGCCATCGACGTAACGGAGAGCAGGAGAGTGAGTCCCGCCCCTCGGAGCAGAAGCGGCAGGAATGCCGGGTAGCGGTGGATGAGTCGGCTCCAGAAGGTGGGTCTGACGCCTGCCGCTGCTTCCCACTCGAGCCACGCCTCGGGAAGGACGCTCGCCGGCGGTCCGGGAACGCCAAGCAAGGCTGCCGTCTCGGGCGTCCAGAGCCGCCACCGGCCCAGGATTCGAGCCAGGGTGCCGTCTGCTTCGAGCGCCGCCAGGGCGCCGTCGAGCGCCGTCTTCAACTCCGGGTCCGAGGCTCGGACTGCAGCGACATACCGGACCTCGCCCATTGGACTGTCGAGGATGTCGAGGTCGGGTTCGAGCGCCCCGTAGTAGAGGGCGATTGGCTCGTCGACCAGGACGGCGTCGGTACGTCCGAGGTGAAGGTCACGGAGTGCATCGTCGCTCCCACCGTCGTAAGTCTTGACGTCGGCACCGGCCGCGCGAAGCAGGCGGTCCGCCAAGGTACCGGGCAGCGTACCGACGCGGCGGCCGGCGAGGGCCTCGTGTGACCTTGGCGCCTGGGTGTCACCCTTTCGCACGAGGAGCTTGAGTGGCCCCGCGTAGTACGGGCGGGTCAGGCCATACAGCCGTTGACGGTCCGAGGTTTCCTCGAGACCGTTCAACACCACATCGACGTCCCCACGCTCGAGCAGGGACAGGAGCTGTTCCCACGCCCCCTGCACCGGTCGGGGCTTCAAACCCAGCCTCCCGGCCAGGGCGTCAGCGAGCTCGACCTCGAAGCCGATGAGTCGTCGCGGGTCTGTCGGGTCGTCGAAAACGTAGGGCGCGCCGCCCTGGGCATCTGCTCCCCAGCGGAGCTCGCCGTGAAGCCGCGAGGAGAGCTCCGAGCCCTGGACCTCCACGGCGGCCACGAGCACCGCAAAGAGGAGGGCCGGGCAAGCGGAGGAACACAAGGGCACGCCGAGCGTAGCAGCCGTGACCCGTGCTAGAGAGCCGGGTTTTGAACCCTTGGGAGTGTCCGCAGCCATGTTCAGCGCCTTGGTCGTCGCTATCGCCCTGGAGGCAACTCCGGTCCCGCAGGCCACTCCCTCCGTCGCCGAGACCCTCATCTCCTCTGCCCAGGAGTCGCATGGGGCCTTCACCCTTCTGACGGACCTCGTGGACACCGTCGGTTCGCGCCTGTCTGGCTCTGATGGGGCCGCAGCTGGGGTGGCCTGGGGCGTTCAACATCTCTCGGGCCTGGGGCTGGAAGTCAGCAAGGAGTCGGTGCTTGTTCCGGTTTGGGTGCGGGGCCTTGAGCAGGCCGAGGTGGTCGCTGGCAAGGGGCGACGGGCACATCCACTGGCGCTGACCGCGCTCGGCGGGAGTCCCGGGACGCGTCGAGGCGGACTCGAGGCGGACGTCGTCGAGGTGGACTCGCTCGCCGAGCTTCAGGAGCGGGCGCCCTCGGTGCGGGGGCGGATTGTCTTTTTCAACCACGGCATGACCGTGCCCCAGGACTATCGCCGCTTCGGCCAGCTTCGCACCAAGGGACCGGCGGCGGCAGCGAAGCTCGGTGCCGTGGCGGCCCTGGTGCGTTCTCTCGCCACGGCCTCGATGCGTTCACCGCACACCGGGCAGACGGACTTCAAGCCCGGAGAGGTGGCCATTCCGGCTGCGGCCATCTCGGTCGAGGATGCGGAGTTGCTCCACCGGCTTCTGGCCACTGGACCGGTGCGGGTCCATCTCGCACTCGGCTGCCGTATCCTGCCCGATGCGCGCTCGTCCAACGTCGTGGCTGATTTGCGAGGACGCGAGCACCCGGACGAGATTGTGCTCCTCGGCGCGCACCTGGACAGTTGGGACCTGGCAGTGGGGGCCCAGGATGATGGAGCCGGTGTGGCCCTGGTCGTCGAAGCGGCCCGACTCCTTGCCGCTTTGCCGGAGCGGCCGCGCCGGACAGTCCGGTTCGTCCTCTTCATGAATGAGGAGAACGGTTTGCGCGGCGCGAAGACGTACGCCATCGACCACGCGTCCGAGCTTCCACACCATGTGGCGGCCATGGAGCTGGATGCCGGGGCGGGCCGCCCGCTGGGCGTGGCCCTGAAGGCCGGCGCAGGCGCCCAGGCGCTCCTTGAGACCTGGCTCCCGCCGCTGGTCAAGCTGGGTGCTGGGAGTTTCCTCGAAGAAGACGCTCAAGGTGCAGACTTGAGCCCGATGGCCGCCGCGCAGGTGCCTTTCGCCTCAGTGGTTCAGGACACGACGCATTACTTCGACATTCACCACTCGGCGGCCGACACGCTGGACAAGGTGGACCTGGACGCTTTTTCGCGAACGTCTGCGGCGGTGGCGTGGCTGACCTACGCGCTGGCAGATTCCGAGTCGGTCCTACCCCGGCCCCCTCCGCCCGTTCCGGCCGGTACGTCGAGCGCGCGATAGGGGCGTCGGACCGGGGTAGCTTGAAGACGAGCACCGTTTCCGCTACGCAGTCACGCCGCACGGCGACCATAGCTCAACTGGCAGAGCACCGGACTGTGGCTCCGGGGGTTACCGGTTCGACCCCGGTTGGTCGCCCAAAGTTTCGCGGGGTTAGACTGCTGACCAACCGAACCGCACCCGTCATGTGTCTGAAATGTGTCTGCGGGTTGAGGACCTGAACCGCATCTCCCAGGGTGCTCGGCGCGAGGTGCGCGTACCGCGCGGTCACCTGAAGTACCGTCTGCCCAAGCAGGCTCGCCACGACGGCCAGCGGCACGCCTCCTTGCACGAGGTGACTCGCATAGCTGTGCCGTGTGCGGTGAATGTTGAAGGGTTCTTGTCCGGCACGTGCGCAGATGCGTTCCGTCGGCGACCGCGCAACGTAGCGGCCATAGGCGCTGCCGTCCGGGTAGCAGAAGAGGAGGTCCTTGCGTGCTCGACCCTGAAGCCGCGGGTGAAGCACCTCGACGACGCCCGCAGGAAGCGGAACGGTGCGCTTTTTCCCCGACTTCGGCGTCGTCGTCTCATTGTCGTAGCTGGCGCGGCGGACGTGCGGCTGCTCGTGCTCGACGTCAACGTCGCCCACCTGGAGGGCGATGAGCTCGCCGATGCGAAGCCCGGACCGGAAGGCCAGAAGGAAGAAGGGGAGCCAGTCGGGCTCGTACTTCTCGGTGGCAGCGAGGAAAGCGTCAGTTTGCTCCACCGTGAGGAATAGCTCCGACTCTTCGGGATCGGGCTCCTCGACCATCGCTACCCTCGGCGCCTTGGTGAGGTAGCCCTCCCTCGACGGCGTGCCGAAGGACGGGGCGCAGCGTCCGCAGAACGGCATTCACGCCACCAGGGCTGAGCTTCCTCGCCACATGGGCGGTGAAGTCGGCCACGGTCGCCTTCGTCACCCTGTCAATCCTGAGCTTGCCCAAGACTGGGAGAATCTGATGGTCGAGCTTGCCGCGGTAGAACGCCTCGGTGCTGTGCATGATGTAGGGCACGCGCCGCGTCCACCATTCCTCCGCAACCTCGAGGAGCGTTGGCAGCTCTTGTCGCGTCCCATACGTACCCGCGAGGAGGGCAGCTCGGATTTGGCGTTCTTCCTCTTGCGCGCTCTCTCTGTCGTTGACCTCGGCATGCTTGCGGATGTCGGTGATGCGCCCATCGGGATGATGGAAGACGAATCTCACGACCCAGGCCGTCTGCTTTCTCCCCAGTCCGTCCCTCCGGTTCGCTTGAAGAGATGGGCGCGGTTAGCGACGAATCAGGAGCACTCCAGCAAAGAGCAGCAGCGCTCCAAAGACACGCACGGACGTGAGTGCGTGACGAGGAACTCCCAGGAGGCCGTAATGGTCGAGCGCGAGGGAGCAGACAAGTTGCCCCGCCACGACCAGTGCGATGGTTGTCGCGGCACCCACGCGCGGCACAAGGACGATGGACGCCCCAAGGTAGGCTGCGCCAAAGAGGCCGCCCAGCCACCACACAGCTGGGACGCTGGTCGCCCGTTCGAGGCTCAGGGGCATTCCCCCGATGACGAGGGCAAGCCCCATGACGAGCGTTCCGCCGACGTAACTGATGAACCCAGCCCACGAGACAGATTGAATCTGTGTCCGAAGGCCGGCGTTGAGGCTCGCCTGGACGACGAGACAGGCGCCGCCGGCAAGGCCGAGAGCGCCGAGCAGGATAGCCGTGAGGTTGCTCATTTGCCTTCAGTCTTCATCGCCCGGGTCGCCACATCGCGACGGCGGTCGCCGGGCAAGCATCCTGAAGCTCTCGGGAGGCGCTCAGCGCGGCTGGAAGAGCACCGCGCGTCACCGCCTGGAAGCCGTGCCGCGCAAAGAATTGCGGGGCCGTGGTCGTGAGAAGGTAGATGTCTTGGATGCCGAGCGCTCGCGCGCGGTCCAGCGCTGCTGCCGTCAGGACGCCGCCTAGGCCCGTCCTTTGCGCGTCGGGTCGGATAGCGACGGAGCGGAGTAGACCGACAGGGGGATAGGCTTCGAGGACAGCCGTCCCGACAACTCTTCCGTCGTTCACAAGGACGAGGGAGTTACCGAGGTGCTCGAAGGCCCCTGCGACGGGCAGGCCTTGGGACCCCAAGAGTTCGGCCACCTCGGTCCAATGCTCGGCTCGGGCTGGCACAAGTTCCGAACTGCCGGTTTCAGACTTTCGCGCGGAAGTCATCGGTCAGCAGCCTCCTTCTTCGCGTCACGTGTCTCATCGCCGCCGATTTCCTTGGTCAATCGTTCAATCCTAAGACGGTCGAGCTTTTCCAACGGCAATGCCGTGAACAGCTGGAGCCGTCGGTACAGCGTGAAGGCGACGTCATAGAAAAAGCGCTCTTTGGCCGACGGGGAACCTTCGAAGTGTGCTGGGTCGTCGACTCCCCAGTGCGCAACGATGGGCTGCCCCGGCCAGACAGGGCACGACTCGCGAGCGCTGTCACAGACGGTGATGACGAAGTCGAATGTGATGTCGCTGAACTCGTCCCAAGACTTGCTTCTGGCCGTGGAGGCATCAATCCCGAAGCGGTCACGCAGCACTTTGAGCGTCAACGGACTGACGACTCCTGTCGGCCGAGCGCCCGCGCTGTAAGCCTCGAACCGAGTTCCTCCGAGGCGGCGGAGGAAGTACTCGGCGAAAACGCTCCGGGCGGAGTTGCCGGTACAGAGGAAGAGCACTCGATAGGGATGACCGGAAGATTCCATGGGCGCCTTCAGGGCTGCTGATCTCTGCTGATGCCCGGGATCGGGCGAACATCGTCGGTTGCCAGCTCCAGCGCGCCATGCGGCAAGAGCCATCGGAACAGAGCTGTCGCTGCGCCCGCGCCGAGGAGCTGGGCACCGATGAATCCCGGTACATCAACCGGTCGAATGCCCGCGAACGTATTGGTAACCGCGCGAGCCAGCGTGACCGCAGGGTTGGCGAACGACGTTGAAGAGGTGAACCAGTAGGCTCCGGTGATGTAAGCCGCGACAGCTAAAGGCACTGCCGTCGGCGTTCTCCTCGAGCATCCCCAGATGACCGCCAGGAGCCCAAATGTGGCGACGACCTCGCCAAGTGCTTGCGCCCCGCCGGACCGATTGTGGGTGGACACCGAGAAGATGGGCAAGCCGAACATTCCATGCGCGACCGCAACACCCGCGAGAGCCCCGGTAGCCTGGGCAAGCAGGTAGACAGGAACATCCCGCCACCCGAGACCGCCCTGGCTAGCGTCAGCGAGGCTAACCGCTGGATTGAAATGCGCACCGGACACGGGCCCGAAGGCAAGAATGAGCGCGTAAAGGGCGGCTCCGGTGGCAATCGCGTTCGCCAGGAGAGCAAGCGCGACGTTGCCAGCGGAAAGTCGCTCGGCCATGACGCCCGAGCCAACCACGGCGACGAGTAGCAATGCTGTCCCGATGAATTCGGCCGTCGCCCTCCGTGGAAGTTGCTCACCCATGAGGAGTGCTCAGCCGATGCGCCTGCGAGCCCGTCCAGACGGGCGACCACTCGTGACTTCGCTTCTGGCAGTGACATTGCAAACGGGCGCGCAACTTGCGTCGCCGCAACAGTTCTCGGTGAGGAAGGCAACGAGTGCATTCATTCGCTGGAAATGCGCCGCGTAGATGAGTTGCCGGCTCTTTCGTTCCTGGGTGATGAGCCGCGCTCGCATGAGGTGGTGGAGATGGAACGAGAGTGAGGAGCCCGGGACGTCAAGCGCCTCGGCGATGGCTCCAGCGGCCAGTCCTTCCGGACCTCGCTTCACCAGGAGGCGGTAGATGCTGAGTCGCGTTTCCTGCGCCAGCGACCCCAGTCCCTCGACGGCTTCTCCAGTCTTCATATTTCCATCTTTCTAGATGAGTGGAAATTAGGAAGCAACCACCTCGACGAAATAGCTACGCTCGGCCGCTCTCGTTCAATCAACTGGGACAGTTGACCCGTGTCGTCGGCGCTCTTGTGCAGCTCAGCTGAAGCGCGGCGTCTTCATCCGACAGTGGCTCGTTGGTTAGTAGCGCAAGACAGACGCATTCAAGGGCTTCGTGTCACGGTCAACAGAAGCTCCCGCCGCAACGAATGTCTCGTAGAGCCGCAGGCCCTTCGCCTCGCGCTGTTGGTTTCGAGGCAGCTCGTAACTCGCGGAGAGGGCCGGAGGCAGCATCCCGTAGGCGATAGGCTTGAGGTCGCCGTCTGACAGCAAGTAGCCCTGGCCAGACCGCGCGAGGCCTTTGATGGCGTTGGGGTGCAGCCGGTACGCATCCACCATCCGCGACGACGCCTCACCGGTGGACAGACTCGTCAGCAGCGGCCCTTGCTTGCGACGCACGGTGAGCTCGCTCACCTTCTCCGTCCCCAACGTCTTGGCGATGCGGTCGCACAGCTCGGGGCTGTCCTGGTGGAGGATGTCCTTGGTGCAGGTGTTATCCCACACGGCCGTGGCGAATTCCTTCGAGACGAGCTCGAGGTCCGCAAGGGACTGGTGCGCAACGGAAGAGCCCAGCGCGTGGACTATGGCGGTCAGCAACGAAGGTCGAGACGGCGGCGAGGTGGTCTGGCTCGAAAAGCGTGGCGAGCCCGAGAAGAAGAGCACCAGTCTCCGGGCGTGCCCCGTGTGGGGACTTCGGCTTCAGCGTCGCGGAGCATGTGCCCCACTTCGAGATAAAAAAAGGTGGTGTCGATGAGCCAGCGCGCTACCACCACCACCGGCGGCTTCCGACTGAACTAGAACATCGCGGCTCTTTCATCGAGGAGTAGAAAGGCTGCTGCGGACGGTCCAATAGCCGGGTCGACGCCTGGCATGCGCGACAGCCATCACAAGAACGGTCGCCCCGTCGAGCCTAAAGACAACGAGGTAGGGAAATCCCGAAAGCACGTAGCGACGCCAGGGCCGGCCGGGTTTCCACAAAGGTGCTTGTTGCGGTCGCTCGGCCAGCGCTCTGAATGCGTCGTCGACTGCGGCAACAAACTTCAACCCCAAGCCTGGTCTCCGGGCCTCGTACCCAGGCTGCCGTCTCCTCAATCTCCGAGATGGCCTCCGGGTGAACGACCGGTGGCAAGGTCAAGACTTCTTGAGGCGCTCGAGGATACGACTGTGGACCTCGCTCCACGGCCGAGCGTGCTCGGGGCCGTGCGCTTCGCGCGCATCCAGCTCTCGAGACCACTCTGCCTCCCACTCAGGGTCGGAGATGCCCTCGACGCTATTGATGAGTTCGGAGGCGAGCGCCAGGCGCTCCTCCTCCGGCAGTTCGAGCGCTTCCGAAGTAATGTTTCGAATCGAGCGAGCCATAGCAGCTACAACTCAGACTAGCAGCGCTGATAAGCGTCTGAGAAGCATGAGGCGGCGGCATCCGCCCAGGGGCGCGAACTTCCCTGGGTTGCGCAGCGCACGATTCGAGCGTTGATGACGGCCCGCATGTGTCCAACCATGTGCCAAATCGAACCGAATTTGAGGGATTCCCGCGGACGACGGCGGATGCAACCGCACGATTTTCATGGCTTCGACTCATCGTCGGGAGGCTCGGGCCTGACTGTGGCTCCGGGGGTTACCGGTTCGACCCCGGTTGGTCGCCCAAAGTTTCGCGGAGTTGCGCCACTCACCAGTCGAACGGCCTCGTTCATACGTCGACCCTCCAGGCGTGCATGAAAGCGCCTCGACGACGCCTGAAGGGAGCGGGACGATGCGCTTCGTCCCCAACTTCGGCGTGGTCGGTCCAATGCGGTAGCTGCCATCACCGCCTTCGGTCCTCGGCAAAGGGCGTCAGCCTGAGCGCGACGCGCGCACCGCCGGTCAAGTGCCGGCCTTCCCTTCTTCGCGCGTCTCCGGCATGAAGAAGTAGAGGACTGCAAGAGCAACGGTGGCGACCGCGGCCAGAAAGAGAAAGCCGACACGAGAGCCCCAGTGGTGCACCAGGGAGCCGGCGATGACCTGGCTCAGGGAAGCGCCGATTCCGACTGCGGTTGAGATGGCTCCTAGCGTCAGATTGAACCTGCCCGTCCCCTGCGTCAGGTCGGCAATTACCAGAACCGAGACCACACCGAAGATGCCGGCTCCAATTCCATCCAGGATTTGAATTGCCAGAAGCAGCTCCACCTTGCCGGTGAGGGTGTAGAGCACGCCCCGGATTGGAAGAACGCCAAAGCCGATGAGCAACAGCGGCTTTCGACCCCAGGTGCCTGCTCGACGCCCGCTCCAGGACGCAATCAGCGTGATGACGAGCTGGGTCGTCACCACGCAGGCCGACATGAAGAGCATCGACGACCGACCCCGACCCTTGGCTAGCTGCTCGCCGAGCAGCGGTAGCATTGCGGCATTGGCAAAGTGAAAGAGCACCGCGCAGACAAGAAAAACCACTAAAGGATGGTCATTGAATAGCTGCCAGACGCTTGCCGCCCTGCCCCTTGCTTCCCCTTCCTTGGCGCCTCGCGCTAGTTGGTAATCAATCTCGGCAGGGTTGATGAGAAACAGCGTGGCAATCGTCGGCACCGCGAGTGCGACGACAAAGAAGAAGACACCGCGGTTCGAGATGAAGTAGCCGATGAGCCCCATCAACACGGCGGCCGTCACGTTGCCGGCGGAGTTGAAGGTCTGGTTGCGTCCCTGCCGAGCGTCGAAGGCTGCATGGCCGACGAGTCCGAGAGAGATGGCGCAAGTCGTAGGGATGAACAGGCTGGACGTCCCACCGATGAGGGCTTGGGCAGCCATCACCGGCCAGAACGACGGGAACAGCGCGATGAGAAGCGCGCCGGTAGCTAAGGCGGCGACGCCCGAGCCGAGGAGAGCACGCTTGGACCGGAGGAAGTCGACCATCGCCCCCGCCGGTGTCTGGGCAAGGACTCCGGCGAGTCCTCCAACAGTGAGCGCGAGTCCGACACGCTCCTCGTCCCACTGGTGCCCCGCGAGGTAGATGGCGAGGAACGGTCCAACTCCAGTCTGAACATCGGCGAGGAAGAAATTCAGCAAATCGAGACCACGCAGAGTTCGTCCCGAAGGCGAGGGGGCATTCTGTCGGTCGGCTGTCGCGGATTCCCCGTCCACTACGGCCCGATTCGTGGTCCCGGTCGCTTGGTTTGCCATGTTGGTAACGGCTTCGTCGCACCCGGTCGTGCTCGACGACGATAGTGCGCACGTCGAGGCTGCGACAGTGGGTCTCGCGGGCTCTCAGTGAGGGCCCTCGGCGCTCTGGCGTCGGACCCGGCTTCCGTCGCGTTTACTTTCTTGAACCCCCGGTCGTGTTCTTAGGCCAGTCCGGCAGCAGCCAATCCCAGTCCGCAGAGAGCCCCAACGAGGACGGCAAGAAGCGGTGGCGCCTTCCATGCGGTCAGCAGAACGAAACAAACGAGCACTACTGCAAGGTCCGCGCGGCTGCGTACCGAGTTCGTCCACACGGGGTTGTACAGGGCGGCTGCTAGCAGTCCCACCACTGCGGCATTGACTCCGCGAATCGTCGCTTGAGCCCAAGCCTTGCGCTGGAAACCGTCCCAAAACGGCAATGCACCGACCAGGATGAGGAAGCCGGGAAGGTAAATGGCAACAAGCGCGACGAGACCACCGACGACGCCGCGAGTGGGGCTTGCGACGTAGCCGAGGAAGGCCGCGAATGAGAACAATGGGCCCGGGACCGCCTGAGCCGCACCGTAGCCAGCCAAGAACGTGTCTTCGCTCACCCAGCCGGATCTGACAACAGCGCTCTGCAAGAGAGGGAGGACGACGTGTCCACCGCCAAAGACAAGTGCACCCGCGCGGTAGAATGCCTCGAAGAAGGCAACCGCTGGAGTCGGCCACACCTGAGTGACGACAGGTCCAGTCAGAAGCAACATGGCGAAGGCAAACAGACTTACGGCGCCGACAAGGTGCGAGACACCTGCGACATCCCGCCCCGCGGAGGCGGCTTCCATCTCTCGGCAGAAGAAGAATCCAGCGAGCCCGCCAAGAGCGATGGCGCCGACTTGAAGAGTTGAAGATTGGCCGCTCAATACGACGAGGGCCGCGCATGTGGCAATCGCGGCGCGCTGCCGGTCCGGGCAAAGTGACCGAGCCATAGCCAGGACCGCTTGCGCGACAATGGCGACGGCCACCAGCTTGAGGCCGTGAAGCAGGCCCAGTCCCAATCGGCTGCTTAAGGCAGTCGCGCCCGCAGCGAAGGAGAGCATGAGGGCCACGGACGGCGAGGTGAAGCCTGCCCAAGCGGCCGCGCCTCCCCAAGCACCCGCGCGTCGCAAACCCAGCGCGAAGGCAACCTGGCTGCTGGCCGGC
>Ga0302326_10001622_pt1 | contig 56803 bp, 56 predicted proteins | sample Palsa_T0_3_FD_202264 | JGI IMG/M metagenome (GOLD analysis project Ga0302326, IMG submission 202264) | Peat permafrost microbial communities from Stordalen Mire near Abisko, Sweden - Palsa_T0_3 | ecosystem: Environmental > Terrestrial > Soil > Palsa > Peat permafrost | place: Sweden: Abisko...
GGCTTGGTCCTGCCTGGGCGGGGACGCCGCCCGCGGCAAAAACGTCCGCTCGGGCTTCAACAGGCCTCGCAAGAGTGGTATTGTCCGCTCCAATCTGGGGTCATCCGGGGAATGTCGGTTCCGATCAACCCCACAAGGGCGACGCCGTAGTGCAGAGCGGCAGCCTGAAATTGTTCCGCCTTCGCCTGCGCTCTGGATAGATCGGGCGCAGGGTTTCGCCGCTCACACGCTTCACACGGCCATATTGTGGAGCCCCACAGCGGTAACACCTAGCAGTGGTCTCTTGGGAAATCAGCCGATCATCCTGTGCGGCGGCGATGGACTGTCCTAGATCTTCATTTGCGTCGCTGTTGCTGCTTATCTAAGAATCAAGTTCTTTCCCTCTGTCCTTGTGCGCTGCAACAAGACTAGTCTAAGCTGGGGTGATATAGATTGGTCACCTAGGTGCCGCGCAGGATCCTGACGCGTGCGCACCGGGATGGCTGACGATAGGCCTGTTGTCGGCCTATTTATCACTGTAGCGCTGACGTTAAACGTGGGGCTGGGTGGGGGATGGGGTACTTAGACGGACACGAAAGTTCGAAACAGCTGGTTGAGTTTCCACCGCGCGTTTACTCGCGACTCCCCGGCGAATTCGACCTATCTGGTGAGTTGGCGGTCACCGTTCCAGGCCTCATCATCGATGGTGCCGGCATATTCCTGCTCAGTCTTTTTTCGGGCATGGCTTACAATTTCATCGTATTTCGTAACCTCGGAGAACCGAGCATTTTTGCCGGGACCGGACTTCTGGTAGCGGTCCTATTCTGCGGCACATCGAGATTTCTTGGGACCTCCCAGCGGACGGCGGTATCGCGCGGGTCCGGGCGAGCACGGCTGGCCCTGACCGCGTGGATCACGACGTTCCTTTTTCTTGTCTTCGTCGCGTTTTCGCTGAAGATCGGCACTCAATTCTCCCGTGGTGCCGTTCTCAGTTTCTTCGTGCTGGGAATGCCGCTGGTAGTTGCGTCGCGTGTTTTCGCGCCACGGATTCTGGCGCGGACGCTTTACGCCAACGCGTATCGCGGCAGCGAAGTCATTCTCGCAATTCCACAGGAAAGCGCCTCGACAGAAACGATGTCTCATGAACTGCGGACACGTGGATGCCAAGGTTTGCATACCATCGTATTCGACGGAGCTTGCAAGGCGATCGAGTGGCCAAACGAACGCCAACGCCTTCTCAAGCGCATTATAGAAACCGCACGGTGCGCCGGTCCTGGCGAAATTTATCTGTTGGGCGCAAACATCGCGCAAGAGCGAATCTTGAGTATCCAGGCAGGTCTCAGACTCGTGCCGCGCGCAGTCTTCGTTATTCCCGACGAATCCGTCGCAAGCTTTTTGTCGCGTCCCGTGCGGCGGGTGGGTAGCTCCGTTGCGATCGAAATGCAAAGAGTCCCTCTCTCTGCCGCGGCCCGCGCCTTAAAGAGAGCCATCGACATTGCCGTGGCCGGCACCGCACTAACTTTCATGTTGCCCTTTTTTGGTGTTATCGCGCTCGCTATCAAACTCGATTCGAAGGGACCGGTTTTCTTTCGGCAAAGCCGCAACGGCTATCGGGGGCGGCCGTTCCGTATCCTCAAGTTCCGCACGATGACAGTTCTCGAGGATGGCGCGGTGGTGCGGCAGGCTGGACGGAATGATCAAAGGGTCACGCGCGTCGGCCGTTGGCTACGTAAGACGAGCGTCGACGAACTCCCACAGTTGCTCAACATTTTCAAGGGCGAGATGTCTCTAGTAGGTCCAAGACCTCACGCCATCGCCCACGACGAACTCTATGCCAAACTCATCGAGGACTACGAACTTCGCCAGCACGTGAAGCCGGGTGTGACCGGGTGGGCGCAGGTTAATGGCCTACGCGGCGAAACTCCGACGGTTGACCTAATGTTTCGTCGTATCGAATGCGATCTGTGGTATGCGGCCAATTACAGTGTCGCACTCGACTTGAGAATCTTGGCACGCACGGCACTCGTCGTGTTGCGCCAGGACAATGCGTATTGAGTGATGTTAGAGCGCACCGAAGAACAGCCTTTGAGTTTTCTTGCGAAGCTTTCCGGATTCGTCTCGCGGAAGCGCGCGCCGGCGCATGTGCCGGACGGAATGAGGATTTACGCGATTGGCGATATTCACGGCTGTTCCGAACAGCTCGATCGTTTGATGGCGAAGATTCGCGAAGATCAGGGCGCAGACGGGCCGGAGCCGTGGCTCGTCTTTCTCGGCGATTACGTCGATCGAGGCCCGGATTCAAAGGGGGTGATCGAGCGGCTTCTAACGGTCCCTATGGGATTCAATCAAGTCTGCCTGCTGGGCAACCACGATCAGACGCTCCTGGATTTTCTTGGAGACTCAACGGTCTATCGTTCCTGGCGCGGGTTTGGCGCTCCGGAAACTCTCCTGAGCTATGGCGTACTGCCGCCTCGGTTCGACGATGAGCGGGAATTCGAAACCGCCCAGACCCAGCTCGCGCGAGCTTTGCCGCAGAGCCACCTCGTTTTTCTCCGAGGTTTGCAAAATTCGGTCGCAATTGGCGGGTATTTCTTTGTGCATGCGGGGGCGCGTCCCGGCATAGCCTTGGACAAGCAAGTACCTCAGGACATGCTATGGATTCGCGACGAGTTTCTTGGGTCGAATTATTCTTTTGGGAAGGTTATCATTCACGGGCATACGCCGGTTCCGGAAGCCGTCCGGCGCGCCAATCGTATCGGCGTGGATACCGGCGCCTACGCCACGGGGCGATTGACTGCTGCGGTCCTTGAAGGGGAAAACTGCAGATTCCTATCGACTTGCTAGCGCTGGTCTCAGGAAGACCATTGACAGCCGACCGGATGTTAAGGCTTTTTTCCTTTTGGATTGGCGGGGAAAGCAGCCCTGCCTTACTAACGGTTTGGGACTTCACACAGGCGAGAACGGTCGGATTGACTGTGATTGCCGCTGAAATGTTGGGCCTCGCGCTATGATCTCGAAGATGATCGCACTGGTGGCCGTTGCCACGATGCTATTGGCCTTTGGTGGCGTTGCGCGCGCGCAGAACTCTTCTCAAAGCACCGAAGCCGCGCAGTCGGGCCAAGCCGGCAACGAGCAAGGCACTTACAAATTGGGCTCAGGAGACAAGCTCAGGGTCATTGTCTTCGGTCAAGACGACCTGGGCGGCGAATATGAGGTCGACGGCAGCGGCTATGTTCGATTACCGCTGATCGGCCAGATCAAGGCGGCGGGGCTCACGGTCTTCGACTTTGAAGCAGAAGTGGCGGAGAAGCTCGACGCAGGTTATCTCAAAGACGCCAAAGTGAGCGTCGAAGTGATCAACTATCGGCCTTTTTACATCATCGGAGAGGTCAATAAGCCTGGCGAGTATCCTTACGTCTCCGGCATGAGCGTGCTCAATGCTGTGGCGCTTGCAGGCGGGTACACTTACCGTGCGGACGACACCGAGGTGTTCGTGCGGCGGGTTGGGGCGACAACTGAGGAAAAATTGCCTGCAGATCAGACTACTAAGGTCAATCCCGGTGACATAATCCGCATCTCCGAGCGATTTTTTTGACGGCATGGAATTCCCTGCCAAGATTCTGAAAACGGCGGCCGCGGCATGGCATGTCCGCGTCCCCAGGCAGAATCCGGCTGGCTCCCGCGTTTCAAATATCTGGGTCTAGAGCTGTCAGTCGCGCTCGGTGTCGACATTTGAGACCATCGGTGCTGCCAGGAGTGCCTCTTCGGGGCCGCGTGGACCAAGAATGTCTTGCGATAGCTGAATATGCCGCTCGGGGCTGGGTGAAAAGCCTCGGTGGCAGCAAGACTTCTTCTTTGGAACATCACAATCGTTGACTTATATTCGCCTAACGTAGGGCCGGGCAGCTTCGTACGTAGGTCAATCGCAATGAATTCCAATGCAATTATCGTGTCGCGTCGCCTAGCGCTTTTCGCGCCAGCCGTCGCAGGTGGGGCTCAGGCAGCGACGCCTCGATCTCCACTAACCTCCCTAGAGGCTGGTCTTTTTCTTCATCTCGGTATGCTTTCCGTCCCGAGGGATATGGATCTAATAGAGACGTCCGGCCATACGGTAACCGGAGTCGGTGCTGCTCGCTATATGGAAACCGCTCGCAGTGGCGAGACCTCATACCGCAAGCGCACAGCCGATGGCAGATGGTTCGAGCTACTGCCAGATCCGGAAGGTGTAAGCCCTCAACAATTGGGAGCACGCGCTGACTTCGATAAAGTGACGGGGATCGGCTCGGACGACAGTCAAGCTTTCGAGGATTGGGTCGACTTTTGCATGTCGCGCGGCGGGTTTCGGGCATGGCCCGGCCGCTTACAAGGCGACTATATGATCTCGCGCAACAACATCCTTGGCAGCTGGAAAACAAATTCGGGTTTTGTCCGTGATTGGCAGATTGTTGGGACAGGACTCACTGCTTGTAGCATTACATTTCGACCCAACGGCAACGATAATATTGACTCGTACTTTCTTTACGACGGACTCGACCCTGCCGGCAGCAAATCCGCAGTCAATTCGGTCTTAGGACTCCGCCTCGCCGGCTGCGAGCTTTGTCTGGATGCGCGCGCAGTCGGAGCTAACCAAAAAATCTCCTGGTTTCGGCAATCCGGTTGGTCAGTCGACCTTGCCCCGCAACAAGGATGGGTTTTTGAGCGCGTATTTTTTCGCGGCGACCATGCCAATCCCTCACGGATAGGTGCGATCTTGGAAATTGTCGGCACCGCGAACGGATCGGAAAACGCCTTCAACCTCTGCAGAGGGTATTGGTGGGGGCACGTGATCACGTGCGACAATCCTCAGGCCGTCAATCACTTGAGCAATTTCTGCCATTGGGAACTGGGTTTCGGCGACGCGTTTCGCTTCACGTGCGGCGGCGCGCTAACCGTGATAGGCGGCTCTCTCATACTCGACAATCAGGATGCGCTACCGTGGGAAGCAGGCAAAGCACATACAGCTGGGGAGATTCGCTGGTTCGATGGTTGCCGCTATCGAGCAATCCGTTCTGGGACATCGGGCAACAATCCTCCCACCCATAATGTAGGCATTCAATCGGATGGCGCGGTGCCTTGGCGGTTCGAAGCTGACGAAAGCTTTTATCTGCTGCGGCTCGGTGGAAACCTCAAAGGACAATCGAATAATTTTGCATTCTATGGACCGCGGATCGAGTTGCGATCCTGCCGGGCAAAGCTCTTGGGCGGCGGCGACCTCAACACAGACTCCCATGTACTTTTCAGTGCCGCCAGCGTCCAGGCTGTCATCGGCGGGTATCGCACCTCTATTTCTCTCAGTGAGTGCGGGATAAAGGCGAAGTTTGATGATTGCATGCTTGTGGCCCCCGGTGGCTTTTCAGAGCCTATCATAGTTCGCTTCGGCAGCTTCGATGAGCGTGATCTGCAATATGTCTTTCGCGCACGGTCGAGCCCCGAAATCCTTCTGGACAATTGCACGGTGTCGCCCGCTATACACGAGTTGGTCTCGTGGCGGCCTGGGGCGACGGGCGTTTTCCGGATGATTGGCTGCAGCGGCGTGTCTGTTGATGCGGCGGATGCTGCGTCGTCGCCAGACATCCTATTCGATTGCGACATGCCCAATCCCTCACAGGCATTCACCGCGAAAGGGTCGGCATCGCGAAGTCTCAAGTCGAAATTCGTTAATTTTGCCAGCTATTTTGGCCGGCATGACCACCACAGCGAAACCGGAAGAAAAGGTTGCGTCTTTGTCCTTCCGCCCGGCGCCATTCTGAAGCGCATTCATATATCGAACGCGAACGTTAACGGCAGTCAGGTGCCCGTTTCGTTGGACCTCGAGTACGGCGACGGGGCCCGCTTCACGCGCTGTTACACTTTCCTCGCTGCCCTGTTCGACGGAGAATCCAGCCTCGATAGCGGCGACATTATGAAGACTGTTGCTCCTACCAATCGCTATTTTCGCATTATCGCAAGCAACGACGTTGGACAGGCGTCACAGCCGCAAGAGCCGGGCGACTACGTTCTAGTCGAATATTACTAGACTGGCGATGGTACATCTGCGGTTCAACGCATACCACCCGTCGATGGTGCCAGTCGAAGTAGGGGTCGGCTCCCACCATCAGCGGGCTGACTTTCCTTGCACAGATAGCGGAGTATGAACCCCATTACTATTCCAAGGGCGACTGGACCAATAATACCCAATAGCGACCCGCGCATCACGATGGGTACGTAGCTCGCAGCGATAGCGGGTACGAGACGGTCTAATTTCGAATTAGTGCGAATAGCTCGCTCGATCACACGCTCCAGACGAGCACACAGATACCCCACGGCGCCAGCACCAAAGATTACTCCTATCCAGCCAAAGTCTACCAGGAATTCCGCGGGGAGGGGTGCCGAAACATTGGTCCAGGGGTATCCTGAATAGATTGCAGCTTCTCCGCCCGTTCCCATCGCTTTAGTAGGCCAAGAAGTTCTAGGCACGAAAAAAAAGATGTCTGAAAGAAGATGAGCCCCGTAACTTACGCCTTTTGCGCTGACCATCAAAAACACATTCATGATGGATTGAAAGCCGTCAAAATCACCCGAAGTCGTGTAGTATATTATTGGATCTTCTAACAATGGCGCGCCAGGGTCTCCCCGAGAAACATTCGATAGAAAGGGAAATATGGTTGTCACTCCGACGAGAAATATAAGGCAAACGACAATCTTAGCTGTCAGACTGCGCGTGTTAAAAAATATCAACCCCAATGCAATTACAGGCCCCAAGAAATATGCGCGCGACATGTTAATGGGGTTGTTGAGCAGAAAAAAAACGGCGATGGCCACAATAGATAGCATTGCATATCGCTTCCGGCGACGATCCGCGGTTAGAATGATTGCAAGAGCGACTGCGAAAAAGGAGGCTGCTCGCCCTAAGGCCGGAACCATCATGCCTATTGGGCTAGTGTCGAAATCGACATCTCCGCGCCTTCCAGTGTAATAGCTCGCCCCGAGGTAAAAAAATGCAATTAGCGAAAGACCCATCAATACGAATACCAGCAAGGTACTTCGCGAAGCGGACATCGGGACTGTTCGTAAAGTTTTATCAATGCCCTGACCGCGTTCTCGCACGAAAAAGTACGCGGTTGCAAAACACACCGAAAATACAATCACGATTAGTGCGCAAATCGTTACGGTGGACTGATTGTATCCCACTGAGAAAAAGGGAAACCTTTGTGCTGCTGACTGAAAAATCGCGGGCAGAAGCAAGAACAATGTGTTATAGATACAAACTGTAATCAAAAAAATTCGATCACCGTTCGATATAACCGCATAAGTCAGAAGTCCAACATTGATGCCAAAGCCGACGGTGAGGAACGCTCGCCCGGTTACATTTTGCTCGCCAAAGAAATTACTGATGGCGTAAACTGCCAACGAAAACGCTGCCGCTACCGTCACAGCAAACAATAAGCGCAACTCGATCTGGACTAACCGATCCCTCTTTCGAAGCAGGCGAGCCGAGCCAGTTGCAGCTTTCTTCCAACGGCCCGCATCCATTGATGGCCGTGTCATGGGTGACGCAAAATACCGGGTCGGCTGTGATTGATTTTCCATGTGATCATCCGAAGAGTTTCAATCCATCGACCCATTTCCTGGCCGGCGTTTCGAGCCAAAAATAAGAAGAATAGGCTACGATAAATATAGTCGCGTAACAAATTGCGGCTAGCAATAGTCGAACTACCTGCGCGCCCGCGATCAACTTGTCCCCAATTGCGTTCAATACAAGCAAGATTATGATTCCATGCCACATATATATAGAGTATGTGAGTAATCCGAGAGGCGCCAAGACCTTCGCGACGCGCGGCGCAATCCCATTTAGATCTGCCGAAATTGCAAATGCGACGACCGCGTACAACATCGGAATGATGAAAATTTGCGGCAAACCCCATAAGATAGCCGGTATCACCAACACAACACTGGCGACGAACCAGATGTCTGCGCGAGAAATCCCGCGAAGCAGTGTTTGATTATAACAAAAGGCCACGCCAACAAGGAAAGATGCAATGCCCCGAGTTAAAGGAGGCAACGCCAGCCACTTGACATCAAAAATGGAAGGAGATTCGTCAATCAAACTTACGGTAACCCCTGCAAGGGCTAGCAGTGCCACGACGGCGAGTAAATATCCACTGCGTCTGCCGATTACCGCTGCAACTGGGAACAGAACGTACATGGCCATTTCGACGCTAATTGACCAACTCACATCATTGAAATAACGCCCGTCGCATCGGTCGACCAATGCGTGCACCAGGAATACCGTTTCCCCGATGCAGAAAGGACGAAAGGAAGGAAGATGTTTTGTGCTCGCGCCGAGTAACACTACACCAGACCAGACGAGCAGTGCGACGATCAGGGTCAACCAATGCAGCGGCACCAATCTCCCAACACGTCGCTGCAAGAAGGTGCCATAGGCTCGTATCGAGATCAATTTGGCGTCATATACATAGGCAATCACAAACCCCGAAATTGTGAAAAAGAGATCCACAAAAAGCGCCAATTCGTCGCTGGGGCGCAGGCTCGTTGAAACGAAGAGAAATTTCTTGGAATGGAGCAGGACAATCCCACAAGCCGCCACAAAGCGTAGCGCATCCAAGCATAACATTTCCTGCGAGGGCGATATGAGTGCAGGCAGCGTCGCTCTTCGAAAGAGGTCGGCGATAGCCAAGTTCGACATTGTCATTCTAAACGCATGAGATGATTCGCCTGAATCAATTGAAAATATCAGTTAACTTGCCGGTCGCCAGAGGTTATACGCTCAAGTAACTAGTTCACGCGCCATTGCATCCACAACGGAATGGCGAATTAGCTTAATAAATGCCGCCACCATTTGATTTCCCGTCCCGTCTCTCGTGCAATTCTTCATCCTCGACAAGGTTTATGCGGTAGTGATCGCTTTCAAAAAATCGAAAAACTGGTTTTCGGAGTCTCGGAAAAGCCGCTCAAACCGCTCGCAGCAGTGGATCCTAGCACCTTCAAACCGGGCGGGATCCTTATGCCATGTTTCCAGTATTTTGACCGCCGTCTGAGCGAAGTCCGACCCTTTGGGGACGATCACGCCGCAATCGCCGACTAATTCCCGTATGTATCCTTGATCGGTGGCAATCACAGGTACGTGAACTGCCATCGCCTCCAAGACTACCAGCGGCTGTGCCTCGTGCGGGTAGTGCGTCGGAAAAAGAAATACATCCAGATCTTGAAAAAAGCGAGCCTTCGCTTTGCCGAATAGAGGGCCTCGATATTCGAATAAATCCTCATGGTCGCGTATGCGCTCGACGCTCTCTTCTGCGGCGTGATCGGCGAGCGGCCCTGCCAATATGAGCTTCGCGCTCAATCCCGCCTTAACTGCGGATAAACATGTCGAAATGGCTGTATCCAATCCCTTTTCCGTCGAAAGGTTGCTAAGCAGTCCTAACCTAAGTTCCCCGTGGCAATGTTGCAAATCGCCAAGCGAGGCGGTCTCAATAGTTCTTGCGTTGTGAAGCGTCATTGTCTTTTTCGCGTTCGGATACATTTTCTTCAAATCCGCCGCCATGGAGTCCGATAGCACGATATGCGTCGCATCTTCTCCGGCGAGAGATAAGAGGAAACCGGCCCGCTTGTCTCTTTGCTTTATGTGGCGAGCCGTGTGGTGGTGCAAAAACAGTTCATACCCAAGCGCGCGCGCTGCCAGCAACACCAAAAAATTATAGCCAATTCCGCTACCGGATTCGACGACTGTATAGATGCGCTTTGAACGTCGAAAGGAGTGCCAGAGAACCCTGGTAAGCGCTACAATGTGTTTGCGCGCGCGTGCGGTGTGATACGCCCAGTTTCTCTTCAGCCGCCCAGGCGATGTATCGACCACAACTGTGCGGCAGGAAGATTTAAGCAAAGCAGTCACTATCGCTTCCGTGACGGCCGATTGTCCATGCACAGGCGGCGGCATCGCTGCGATGACCATAACGAGCGGCTGGCGCTTTTGCGGTATCAAGGCAATTTTTCTATGAGACGTTCGACCGCTTCTGCAAAGCGTTCCGCATCGGCCAGACAAGCAGTGCGGTCGGCGGCTTCGCTCATGGTCGTCCATAATGCCTCGTCGCCGCAAAGAAGGTTCATGTAAAATGCTAGTCCTTCCGCGTTCATCGGGTCGAATATGAAGCCATTGACGCCTGTTCTTATCAACGCGTCGCAAGCGCCGCAATTCTGAGACAAGATCACCGGAACGGCAGCAGCCAGCGCCTCAATGACCACGATACCGAATTGTTCCTCAACACTCGGCAATAGAAGCGCGAGCGTTGAGCGCAAGGCGCTTGCGATCCCCGCGGTTTGCAGGAACCCGTGAAACCGAACACCGTGGGCAACACCCTCCCGCACTGCTTGCGCCTTCAGCTCCAGTTCAAGCTCGCCAGAGCCGTAGATGTGCAGCGGCCTTGGACGCGCCGTCAGACGGCTGTAGATGCCATAGGCTCTAATCGCCGTCTTGATGTTTTTCTTGGGGACAAGTCGCGCCACAATAGAAAAGTGCCGGTCTGCAAAAACCACTTTGCTAGCTTTCCCATCGTTGTCTACTAACGCCCTTATTCGCGCGACCGATATTGCGTTGTACGGTTCTTCCACACGATCGGCGCGAAAACCGAGAAAACGAAGGTAGTCCTTGGTCCGCTGACTACCTGCGAGTGCCCCGTCATAGGGCAGATAGAAAGCGAACTTCACCGCCTCTCGCCACAACGAGCGGCGATAGTCATCAAATTTGGAATCGTTCATGACGAAGACGAAACGACCCAGGCACTTCAGCGCGATTGCGGTTAAAAATATCGCGGGGTCTTCGTAATGGCAGAGAAAAATGTGCCTTGCGCGACTTCTTACGCATGCGCACAACAATTTCCAGAATCGCAAATACATTGCGATCTCGGTGACCCGCTTACCGGGAAAAAGGGTGTCCTTGCTAAATGCAGTTCCACGCTCCGGCTCCCAATCATATGTTGCGCTTGTACCGCATATCTCAATGCCAACGACAGACATCTTGTCACGAAAGTGGATTGATAACGCGTCACATCGATCTGCATGGGAAGGCCCAAAATTCTCCCAAACTAATGCGATTTTTTTTTCGTTCCTATTCGTGCCTGAGCGACCGGCGACTTTGCGAATGTTGAGATCAACGCTCTGCCAATGACTTAGGTCTTGCTGAATCAAAGCTGATAGCTTTTCGATATCGGGCCGAAATACGCTGGCCAATAGTTCGCGATCTGCTTCAGCGATTCCGCCTCCGCTGTCGTCCCGATAGTACACGTGCTTCACAAGGTTTTTCATCGCTTGCGGAGTCGAGCGCGAAATGAGGGCTTTTAGTCCGGCCACGTACAAGAATCTATTTAGCCTCTCAAAGGCCGCAACTTTCGCTTTATTGGAACCAATTGTTATCAAAGCTTCGTCTTGCTCTAATGGTATTCCTAAGAAATTCTGCAAATCTGAAACGATCCGCCTGAATTTTCCGTCGGGACGGTCGACGACGCCAATAAACACTTGCTCCCTGGGAAACTCGTCAAGAAATCTCTTGACTTGATTGAAGTACATTCCCGCCATCAAGTAGCGTTCGCGTATGCTCGACAGACCGGAGTCGAGATTTTTGATATCAATGCGGACAACCTCACCAAATGACTTTGCAGTGGCCCCGATCGCTCTGTTCATGACATATTCCGAATATGCCCTTTCTATCGGGTTGCGGAGCAAAATGATTATCTTCGAAGACGGATTGAACTTGTAGATCTCCCTAGCGGCGACCTCCGAATATAAATATGTCGTTGAGCACTCTGCGACATACTGCGAATTTGAGCGATCGAATAGATTGAGATACTCCTCCGTATCAGGAACCCAATATAGACCTGAGAAGTTATGGACGCCCTGCATCGAGGCGAAATCCGGGTGCGTGTAGAAATCTTTGCAAAAATGGTTCGGCTCTTTAACGCGGCACATATTAACTAATTTGGATTCAGCCAAAAGCTCATACAATGATGTTGTGCCTGCCTTCATGGCACCGACGAGAAATAGGTTAGGAACTGTATGTTCGCTAGACGTCATCTTATCCAGTACGAAATTTAGATGCTCGACAACACGTACAGGCGTAGTGCGAAAACCCATTGTGGAATGTAAAGCAGAGGCGGCATGGTTAGCGCGATCATCAGACCTCCCGCAACAACCGCTGAGATCAGAGCAAACGCCCAGATGATCCGTGCCCGGCGACCGACCCGCCGTGAAATCCAGGTCATCCCGAGCGTGGACGATATGGCCGCACCAAAAGTCGGCACGGCTGTCGACCAACTCGGGCCATGAAATGCCCAGATCAATCCACTTCCCGCAATCGCTGACATTATGGATATGACGGCTGGGATGCCGGCGTGCCGCCCCGAAGTACGGCCGACCGTGAGCAAAGTCATACACGAACTCAATGCGGTCAACGCCGCGACTGCTGCGCAACCTGCGGCGATCAGCTTTGCACTGCCGCCAATCGGAGAAATGCCGTAGACGGCCGAAAGGAGAGAAAAGCTCAAAACCGCAAACACAGGCGACACCAACAATATCGGCAGCACGGCCCTGATTGCTCTCCGCACCACGTCGACGCCGTGGTCAGCTAAGAAGTCGTCCCGGATAAACTTGTTCAGGATGGCATTCGCGGGCACCGCAAGGAGCAAGCCAGCCTTCTGCGTCGTGGTATAGAGTGAAAGGGTACCCGCGCCCGCAGCCGTCAAAGCGGAAAAATAAATCGTCGTCGAGATTGCCGATGCGGCGCTCGCCAACGCCGTCATGGCGACATCGCGGATAGGGGTAGGTGCAACCGCCTTGCAAGCTTGTTCCAACACGGCTAGCGAGCCATAGCCGACGATGCGAATTGCGATCCAAGGCAGGCATAGAATCACGAGGACCGCTGCTCCCATTGCGCAGGTTATGACGGTGTAGAACCCCGCCAACGGCGACAGAAGTGCGCAGATCAATGTCAAGTTGAGAAGTGCGCCTGCGAGCACGTTCGACCATATCCATCCGTGAAAAAAGAACGGAGCCGTCATAATCGCGTAGAGCAGCATGGCGCAGGCGAGCAAACCACTTTGCACGAAAAGCGTGATGGCGCCGGGATGGAGAGCACTCACGATCAGATTTGTTACCGTGAGCGCGACCAGAATCGCGGCGGCACAGGATAGTGCGGCGCTGTAGCAGTAGCGCTTGGCGGACGCAGGACTAAGAACGTGGAGTCCACTGCTGCCGCGAGGGAATAGTCGCGACCGCAAGAATACCGGAATGAGAACCGCGCCAAACACCGCGTTGGCGTAGAACGGCATCAGGCCAGCCCACCGATATAAATCGGTCTTCGCTGTTGCGCCAAAGCGCGCGGCAATCGCGAGCTCGCAAAGGAGTCCGAGCCCCGCAGAGCTATAGCCCATTAGGGTCTGTATCGCCATTGGAGTCGATGCCCGCGCGGCTCTTGCAATCGCTCGCTTCGACGGCGTTGCAGCGACGTCGATCATGTTGAGAATAGCGATGAATTTCTATGCGCCAAGCGTGACCATTCCAAGCTTAATTGTCGCCAATAGCTTGCGTCCGGCTTCGACGAAGCTGTCATCATAGATTAGCGTCGCATTGTGTCGAACGCGATCAATCCTTCTAGTGCCAACCAGTGCGATTCCATTTGTGTTCCGGGAGATCGAAGCACCTAGTAGCACTTTTGATAGTACGATTCGATCATTCAAATCATATCCTATCGCGTCGGACAGTGTCCGCAGTCTCAACGCACCTTTCGCAGGGAATCCAGCCAATGCTTCGAACGCACGCATTATCGCGCGGTGTGTGATGTGGAACGCATTGTCGGAGAGCTTTGGAAGCTCTGCATCGAATATACTCCACGGATACTGAAACACATCGAACGATGATTTGTGCGCAGCCGCGACGGCGATAAGCTCGCTCGGGGCGGACGCGATCCCAATACTGCGGCAATTTCCTTCGGACCGTCTTTTATCCAAAAATGAAAGTACTTCATCGGTCAAGTCGGCCAGATTAGCGTCATGCAGCAGCAAGACGTCCAAGTAGTCAGTTTTGAGCCGCTTTAGGGAATCTCTTATAGATGCCTCCAGAACGGCGGGTGAATAATCTCTATTGGCAGGTGCAGAGCTAACAATCTTGGTGCCAAATTTGCGCGTCAAAGCTGGCGTCAATTTGCGCATTGGCAAGGCAGCCATTCGCAACAGCTGCATTTGAATCGACAGTCGAGGCCTCGGAATTCCAACCTTGCTAGCTATTGTTACAGTGTCGCGCCGGCCCTTTAGTGAAGCGCCAAGAACATCTTCGGCTGTGCCGACACCATAGTATGGGGCAACGTCAAAGTGGCGGTAGCCTTCCTCATAAGCGATGTCGACCAGGCGGCGGTTAGACCGCTCTTCAAATCCGCCCGTCAGATATGCGCACCCGAATCCAATGCGGCTGGTTGCTTTGGGCGAGCGCGGAAATGCCACGCTTGCCACTAAACCTTTCCTCGCTGAATGGAATTTGACAAACGCAGCCCAAGCGCGATCGCGGTAAATGTAGGATTGCAACATCCAGAAGATGGAAAAACGGCTGCGCCGGCCACAAAAAGGTTGGCCGATCCGTAAACCTTCAAATCCTTATCCACCACGCCAGTTGCGGCGTCGTTGGACATTCGTGCCATTCCCATGTGATGACATGTGTCTTCAGCGCTATCCAGAAGCTCCCTATCGCGACGGAGTATATTTTCATTCAGTCTCATCTGAGCTATTCCTGCCTTCGAGAGGTAGTCCGCCACGCGTTCGCTAAAGAAAGATAGTGTTTCGATTTCGCTACCCTCAACGCGCCAATCAAGTGCAACCAAGGGGAGCCCGAACTCGTCCACTTCTTTTCTGAGTATGAGGCCACTCTCTGCGATTTGCTTTTGCTCCAATGAGACGCGAAGCCGGACCCCGCCATCTGTGTAATTATAAACTCTGTGGGATCGAAAGTAGCGCACCAACATCGGAAGCCCCACAGCGATGGCGCTCGCGAGATGTTTGGGTAAATTAAGCCATGAACCTTTAAAGCGGCCCCTTAGTATCGATTTGAAAAATATCTTGGCATCTAGCGCTCTTTCTGTCAGCTCTGAGCTAAATAAAAAATGGCCGGATGCCCCGAGCAGTTCATGACCTATCTGTGCAGATTCGGCCAGCTTAAGCTTAGGGGTATACTTAATTCCATCGATGAACAGATTATCGAACAAATCATGAAACCGCTGCTTATCGATCAATTGAACATCGCCGACATCGCAATCGAGATGATCGATAAAGCCTCGACCCAACCAGAGATTTCTATTCCAAGGCGCCTCCCGCTCCTCACTCAAAGGAACAGACAGAAGTCTGGCGATTTCGATGGTGCCATTCGCCAGTACGACGCGATCGCTGTTGAACTCAAGGCGACGGCCCCTTTCGTCAATGACGGTCACCCCGGTCAACTGCTCCGGGTTTGCCTTATTAGATGTCAGGGAGACAACTGTTGCGCCGGTGATAATACGAAGGTTTTGCAGAGAATTGATATCGTTCTTGAATCGAATTGCAAGGTTGGGTTCAGGGAGCCATCGCGTAAAGAAGAATTCGAGTTGCTCGGGCAACGGTGGAGGCGAGATAGCCACCCGTCGCATGACGGAAATGTCGTCATCGATAGCTTTTTGCATGCCCAGGAGTTCGAGTGCCCTGTCATAGAACGGGTCGAGCGCGCACCTGTCAAACGGCCACGCAACACTATTGCCAAGCCAGCTTCGCTGGCCAAACACAAGGGGATCAAATCGAACGATTTGGCCGCCCCAAAAATTTGTAGTGCCGCCAAGCGCTCGAAACCGGCCATGGTGCAGACCTTCTAATATGCGACCGACGCTAATCGCGGATTCAAAATGCCGTTGCGATGACTTGGAAACCGTATCCGGACCGGCCTCGAGAACAGTAACCTGCCGGCCACTTCGTGCAAGATCAACGGCCATCGTCAGGCCGACCGCGCCGCCGCCGACAATTATTGTTTGGATCGCCGGTTGAATGATATCAACCAATTTCGTCGCGGGAATAATCATATTAATTCGGGGCAGGTGTCAGGTTTCAGGCGCGCAACGTGCGCAAGAGAAGCGTTCGGAAATTGCGAGCTTATCTCTATCGCGGTCTCGATAGAGCGATTCAGAAATGCAGCGGACGTTTTCAACACACATCAGGATGAGTGCAAACTGGCATTGTGGCATCGCCACTACGATTCGTGCCAATCATATATTCACCGCGTGCGCTCTCGAATAGTTCTGCCCCGCAACGTCGCCCAAGGAAATGCGCGGCGAGCTGCTGAGCGCAAACCGAGCTTGAAACTATGCGAAAATCGCCTCACCCTTGACGACCGCAGGACGTAGTCGCCCTGCAGCAAAGCGCCAAACTCTCCTTTCTTGCGAAAGCAAATTTGAGCGGCAGCCAAAGTGGCAAAGTGCGCGTTTGATTGCCCAACTATTCCGCCGCACCTGCCGAGCAAAAATATGTTTTTTACTGCCGTGGCAGTTTCCTGTTCTGAGAACTGAGGGCTCTTGAGTAGAAATTTGTGGTTTGCATTGTTGTACCGCCTTTCTTCTTTGTCGAACACCAATTGGGTTCCCGGTGGAACGACAATCTCATCGAACACAGCGTCGTTATCAGAACTGACGAAAATGCGGCGAAATCCGCGCTCGCCGCAGAGACGATGGATTTCCCGATTGATTGCATCAATTGGCACATAAGGAGTCTCAACGTTCTTATCTCCTCTGCGGACATGAACACCTAGAGTGTCATCCCCAATACATAGTCGGTCAGCTGCGCTTGATAACATTAGCTTCAGTTTGGGGATTAAATGACAGAACGATAAGAGCAAACCATCTACGTACCGTGCCGGCTCGCAAATCGACGGCAAGCCTTCTGGCACATATTCATAGATTAATTTTTGAAGTTCCGGCGCTTCCAACATTTCCCACTTGTCGAGCATGACAACCGGCTCAGACTTGGAACCGTCAGCGAAGTAATTGGTGGCTATTTTTTTCAACTGATTGAAATCCGCGCTGGAATGGAGTGGGGCGAACACCTGCCCATAAGGTGGCTCATCCAGGTGCGAAAAAATAACCTTGCGGTCGAACAGCAATGCTAGCCTCAGGCCGACGAGCCGAACAGCAATTTGCCCACCTAAACCGATAGGAATTTGAGTAAAAAGCAATATTCGCTTGGTATCCCCATATTGTAGGGCGATCAGTCGTTTTAGAACCTGGTCATCGTACGCACTGAAGTCAGTCATAACTCGAATCTCTCGGCTCTTCCGACAATTACCCGCTCGGTACTGACGTAGTTAGCGAACAGTTTTTCTCTCGAGGGCAAATCGCACGAATATCGCCTTCTTCTGGCCGTATCAACCGACGGCGGACAGAGATTCCATTTCATGGACTGCCATAATTTCTATCTGCCCGCATAAACTTCTTATGGACCGCACTTCAAAACGGATCGGAAGCCAGGACGTCGCGAGACATATTTCAAAAAACATGATTGAGGCGTATCGAAAAGGCATGGCCTATGTTAGCCATTTTCAGAAGCGGTGAGTGTGGCTGGTCCAAGAATAGTTGGTCAGAACTGAATCCAGGTCGGAGCGGTCACTTGTGCGCCAAGCTACCGCCCTTTGGGTGAAACCGTGTTTCAACCAAGGCAATTCGATTATGCGAGACTGGTCGAAGTTACCTTCTTTCAGGCTTCTACCATCTCGCGTGCGAGCCGCACCGGCACCCGCCCGCCCATGATGTCGAGCAGCACGCCGATGCGGCCATTGTCGTCGAGGCGTTCGAGCGTGCCGATCAGCTCGGCGAACGGTCCGGCCAGGATTTTGACCGATTGTCCGATTTCCATCGTCTCGGTGTCTAACATCACGCCGTTGTCGCAGCAGCGCTCGGCCAATGCATCGATGATCCCAACAGGAACGGGCGCCGGCAATTCGCCGAACGCGACAAGGCGGGAGACGCCGCGCGTGCTGTTGACGCTGCGCCAACGGTCCTTTTCGAGGTCCAGCGCGACAAATACGTAGCCCGGAAAGAAAGGCGCGCGGATCGTTGTGATCTTGCGTGCGTGGCGGCGCGATTTCAGCCGGGACGGCGAGAATGCTGTGAAGCCCTGCTTTGCGAGTTCTTCAACCGCAAGCGCTTCGCGATGGGGCTGACATTGCACGACGTACCAGCGCGTGGCGGATTCGGGCACGAGCATGCGATATTGCCCGCCTACGGCGATGCACCCGCGTGAGACAAGCCCGGCCAGCCCATCAGGTCGCGCGCCGCCAACAGCCCGCGCCGAAGCATTTTCCGTCGCCAGTTCGCAGCTTCGGCTCACGATTGCCATGGTCCTTATGCCCCTACCGCACACATTCGTCTCCGCCCCTGATTTTCCGTCGCGGGGCGCAAAGTCTGATGGCTTCGGACGGCTTTGACGCGAGGTTAGTCCATCTATGTCGCAGTGCACAACAGGCTTCCGAGGGGCGTTGCAAGTATGGTTTCTCCCAATCGGAATACTGCCTGGATTCTTACCCGCCTGGGCGAGAGGGAAACGATTGGGCGACGCCGAGCCCGAGAATAACAGCAAAGGTAAGCGCAACAGCGGGCATCTGTAGACTAAAATCGAATACCGCATGGAACGCGACGAGTGCCGTTGCCGCCACCGCCACCAGCGCATAAGTCCGATTGCGCCGGCGCTGGAAAACACCTCGTAGGCAGCTTATGGCGAGCCACGTCACGGCGCCGCACCAAGCTAGGGCTGCCGGCAGCCCCCAGCCTGCGGCGAGTTCCAAATAGTCATTATGGGCCTTGTCCATGTTGAACGGGTAGACTTGATCCGCAAACAGTGGGTAGGCCCTCTCGAAATTGCCCAAACCAATGCCCCGCCACGGCGAGGCGGCGATCATGTTGGCCGCCGCCTGCCAGAAAACTGTGCGAAGGCCGAAGCCCTCGCCACCTTCCGTCAGACTGTCGAAGCGGGCCTGCAGCGTATCGCCATTGATCTGGAACAGGGCTACGGCGAAGAGTGCGACCACGATAACGGCCGCCAATGTCCATCGGTTCGCCGCACGTCGGGAGCCGATCAGGCTAGATATGATGAGCAACACGATCATCCCAACCAGGGTCGCAATCACGCCGGCCCGCGACGCGGTCGCGATCAGCATCGAAAATAGCACGACAAACGCGAGTAGCGGCAGAAGGCCGCGCCCATAGACAAACTTCAAAGCGCCAAGGAAAAGCGGCTTCAGCCCGCGACCGGTGGCAATGTTTTCGCTGCCTAGCGCGAACAGCCGGACACAAGCGCAAAGCGCCAGAATCCCGACATAGGTCGCGAAATGCGCGTGGCCCACGAAGGGACCGGCGAGCCACCCGCCGACGGAAGGCGCCGCATACAAAGCCTGGATCTGCGTCAAACCCAACATGCCGAGAACTAAGGCATACGTGGTGTAAAATGCGCCGATCAGGATGAGAGCATCAAGCAGGCGCTCTGCGCGTTCGGAGCGTTGGCAGAGCGCATAGGCAAGCCACGCGGCCATCACGTAGGTTGCCAGTTTCATGAGTTCAGTCGCCGTGCGCCACGGGTCGAGCGCAATCATTCCATGTATGGGTTTTTCCAATCCGTCGGCGGCGATGGCCCAAATCGGATGCGCCCAACTGGTGAATACCCACGGACAAATTTGCACCAAACCCCACAGCAGGGCCAGCGAAGCAAGCATGGCTGGCACCGCGACGCGTCGAAACAGTTGCGCGACAAGTTCCGGTTTTTGCCAGACTGAAACCACCCACGCCATCCAACCCGCGACGACAAGGAGGGTGAGCAGCGTCCATGACCAGGGTCGATTGCTTCCCAATGGAAACGGCGCCCAGGCAAGGATGGCAATCAGCAGCCAGAAAGAAACCGTTTCTGACCAAACCGGAAACATGCTGGTTCTCTCAACGCTGGACCTCTCAATGCGGTCTTGGTCCGCAATATCTGGGGCGGGAGTCGACTGAACGGAATTGGGAGCCATATGGGTTCTGTTGCGGTTTCGCACTGATGTCAGGATTTCAATCTGCGACAGTCTGGCCGCACATGCCAGTCGAAGATTTGCAAGGACGTAAAGGGGTTCCCGGCAATAGCAACGAGCCTTGGGATTCTGAATTTGGCCAGATCGGAAGCTTAGGCTGACGTCAAATCTCGGCGTTTAACGACGTTTGGAGAATGCGTGATTCAAAAAATGACTAAGACTTGTCAAGTCCTGCGCGCTCGCGTTACTCTTCAGCCATATAATAATAACAAGATGCAGGGGATGGAATGCTCGGCTGATACTAGGCTTTGAGCCGGCAGCTTCGTAGGGCGTTTGACTGGTCCGGTAAAAGGCCGTTTGGGGCGTTGAAGGGGGCACGATCTTGGTTCTCGTACCGGCAAAAGACTCAAGCCTTCTCGCGTGGCGACGCCCTCGTTCCGGCGACATTTTTCAGATTTTCAGGCAACGCCCCCAGGTTTCCGCGTCTCCATCGGTCCATCACGGCGTGGCCGCTGTTCCGTGCGGTGGGACCCCGAGACCTGTATTGCCCAAACGCATTGTCGTCTACGGCATGAACTACGCTCCAGAGCTCACAGGTGTTGGGCGCTTCACCGGCGAGTCCTGCGCGCATTTTGCGCAAGGCGGCGCAGTGATCGACGTCGTCACAACGCCGCCTCACTATCCAGGCTGGAGAATACAGGCGCCATACCGCCGCTGGTATCAAACGGAAAATAGCTCGCAATGGCGGGTCACCCGTTGCCCGATCCTGCTCGGCAAGAAAATGCGGGGCGTCTGGCGGCTGCTGGCTCCGCTGAGTTTTGCGATGTCGTCAGCTCCTGTCGCATTCTGGCGCATACTCTCAAAGCGCCCTGATGTCGTGGTCGTCGTGGAGCCGACGCTTTTTGTTGCGCCCGTTGCACTCTTCGCCGCCATGCTGGTCGGTGCCAAGACCGCGCTGCACGTCCAGGATTTGGAGATTGACGCAGCTTTTGCGGTCGGACATCTGCGCGGTGATTTCTATCGCCGGCTGGCGAACTGGATCGAATCCAAGATTCTTGGGGCATTCGATCATGTTATCACGATCTCTTCCCAAATGCGGACGCGATTGGAAGCCAAAGGCGTAAAGCCGCAGCATCTCTCGGTGGTGCGAAACTGGGTCGATCTGGAGAAAATCAAGCCACTCACCGGCCCCAATGGATTCCGCGTTGAACTCGGTCTGACGAACGAAACGTTCGTCGTGCTTTATGCCGGCAGCGTGGGAGCAAAGCAGGGCCTCCCCGTCATGCTCGATGCCGCCGAACAGCTGAAAGAGTCTCGGGAAATTGTCTTTGTGGTTGCAGGCGATGGGCCGGCAAAACCCGATTTGATCGCCCAATATGCCCACCTTCAGAATGTGCGCTTTCTCCCGACGCAGCCGGAGGATCGTCTCTGCGAGTTGCTCAATGCCGCGGATCTCCACGTGCTTCCCCAAATGCGTGGTGCGGCAGACCTCGTGCTCCCGTCAAAATTGGGCGGCATGCTTGCCAGTGGACGGCATGTTCTCGTGACCGCGGATCCGGGCACCGAGCTCTATGATTTTCTAAGCGGAGCAGCCGTCATAGTTCCGGCTGGCGACACGCAGCGCATGGCCGAGGAAATCTCCGTGATGGCGCGTGATCGCCCGCGGATAGCGATCGAGAAAAGCGTCCAGCTTGCAGCAGCATTCGATTCGAAACGCAATCTTTCCGCTTTCACGTCGATTCTAGCGGGCCTTGCGACCGACGTGGTCGCAGGGAACGAAGCCGCAGCGTCCACCGCGCCAAGCGGTATCGCTGTCGAATAGCGAGCTTCAATTCATTGGATAGGCGCTGGCGGCACGTGCCCTCTTATCATTTGGTTCGCCTGTATCTTCTTGCTATGAGATATACATAACAAATCTGTCGATCGCGAGGCTGCAAAGGTGCACGAGAGTGGAGAGAGATCACGAGTTGCACTCGTCACGGGTATAACCGGGCAGGACGGCGCTTATCTGACGGAACTGCTGCTGGGCAAAGGGTATCATGTCCACGGTGTCAAACGTCGATCATCCTCCTTCAACACCGCACGAATCGACAAATTCTACGAAGACCCGCACGAGCCGCATCCGCGTCTGACGCTGCATTATGGCGACCTGACGGATGCGACGAATCTGATCCGCATCGTGCAGGAAACGCAACCCGACGAAATCTACAATCTGGCAGCGCAATCGCATGTTCAAGTCAGCTTCGAAACGGCGGAGTATACCGCCAATGCCGACGGAATCGGCACCTTGCGGCTCCTGGAAGCGATCAGACTGTTGGGACTTGCGGAGAAGACCCGCTTCTATCAGGCCTCGACGTCGGAGCTTTACGGCAAGGTACAGGAAGTACCCCAGCGGGAGACGACCCCGTTTTATCCGCGCTCACCCTATGGCGCGGCAAAGCTTTATGCCTATTGGATCACCGTCAACTACCGCGAGGCTTATGGAATCCATGCCTCGAACGGCATCCTGTTCAATCACGAAAGTCCGCTGCGGGGAGAAACCTTTGTCACGCGCAAAATCACGCGCGCCGTAGCCGCCATCGAACTCGGCCTGCAAGATGAACTCTTTCTGGGAAATATCGATGCGCAACGCGATTGGGGTCATGCACGCGATTATGTGAAGGGCATGTGGCTCATGCTGCAACAACCGGAGCCGGACGATTTTGTCCTTGCGACCGGGGAGACCCATGCCGTCCGCGAGTTCATTGACCGCGCTTTTGCGGAAATCGGCCGGCAAATCGCCTGGTCGGGTCGCGGCGTCGACGAAATCGGTACGGATACCAAATCCGGAAAGGTCGTGGTGAGGATCGATCCGCGCTACTTCCGTCCGACGGAAGTCGATCTCCTGTTGGGCGACCCCCGCAAGGCCCATCAAAAACTGGGCTGGCGCCATGAAACATCATTCGCGGACCTGGTGTCCGAGATGGTGGCGGCCGATTTGAAGCAAGTTGCGCACGAGCAACGCAAATATCGTCACGATTGAGCGCAGCACATGGCAAACATTTCAGACTTGGGGACTTCATTGCCGTACCCTCTCGCCGGAAAGCGGGTTTGGGTGTGCGGCCATCGCGGAATGGTGGGATCGGCGATCGTCCGACGGCTGGCCTCAGAAGACTGCGAGATTCTGACCGTCGCGCGCGACGTTGTCGACCTGTCGCGCCAACGCGAAGTGGAGGAATGGGTCGCGCATGCCAAGCCCCAAGCGATATTTCTGGCTGCGGCCAAGGTCGGTGGCATCCTCGCCAATGATTCACGGCCGGCCGAATTCCTCTATGACAACCTTGCGATTGAGACGAATGTGATCGAAGCGGCACGACGTGCCGGCGTTGAGAAACTTCTGTTTCTGGGGTCGAGCTGCATCTATCCGAAATTTGCTCCGCAGCCGATTACCGAAGATGCGCTGCTCACGGGACCTTTGGAGCCCACCAACGAGTGGTACGCGGTCGCCAAAATTGCCGGCCTGAAAATGGCGCAGGCTTATCGCAGACAATATGGCTGTGATTTCATCTCGGCGATGCCGACCAACCTCTATGGGCCCGGCGACAATTTCGATTTGCGGTCGAGTCACGTCTTGCCGGCTCTTATTCGCAAAGCACATGACGCCAAGACGCGGGGCGATGCTGAACTCGTCATTTGGGGCTCTGGAACGCCGCGCCGCGAATTCCTGTTCGTGGACGATTGTGCAGATGCCCTCGTCCATTTGATGAAACACTACTCGGGCGATTCCCATGTCAATGTGGGGGTCGGCGAGGATATCGCGATATTCGATCTTGCAAAGCTCGTGTCTGCGGTGGTGGGCTTCGAGGGATCGATTGCGCGTGACCTTGATAAGCCGGATGGAACACCGCGTAAGCTGCTCAATGTCGATCGACTGCGCGAACTCGGTTGGGCGCCCCGCGTAGGACTGCGCGAGGGAATTGCGGCTACGTACAGTGCGTTTCTGAGGGCGGTCGAAGTTTAGGGCTTGGTCGCGATCGACTTTGTAACGTCTCGCCGGTCCAAGTCATTAATCCTGAGGACCGATCCCCAGACGGTGGCGCAACACCCACTGATTGAGTTTGCGAATTTGATCGGGATCGTCGCTCAGCGCCCGCGTCATCAGCGCTGCACCACCGGGTGCGCTCAATGTCGGAATGATTTCTCGGTGCAACAGCGGCTCCGTCCATAGGAGCGCCGCCTGCCGGATGAGCAATGCACGCGAATCCGCGGGAAGGATGTCCCACAAGGCTGCCCCGTCCCGAGTACGACGCCCGGCGAGGAAGTAATCGTAAGGGGACAATTCGAGCGCAATCCCCAGTGCCTTGGCGCTGCGCGCACGATCCGTATGGGTGAGCGTTTCGCTCAGGAGTGTCCACCCTCGCGACGATGCCGGATCGCTGCTCAGGCCATTTTCGACGATCGGGACAACTTCTCTGTCGGGAACTCCGCCTAGGCGGGCAGCCTCCGCGCGCAGAATTTGCGTTTCTCCGTCGCTGGCGGAGGCACGAGCCAACAGTGCGGCTGCCGCCTTATACGATTTTGTGGGGAGGCTCACATTCATCGCGATGTAGGTGGGAACGGGAAACGCCGCCTCAAGAGCAAGGCCCGAGGTGATCCTGGGAACCGCAGCCAGCGTGACCAGCAGCGCAGGCGCTAGACAGGCCAGCCTTAGGAACCAGACCTTGGCAACCAACACGTCCGCTCCTTATCGGTCAATCCGTATAATACTTGTTGTAGTTGTAATAATCCTGATAGCCGTAGCTGTAATATTTGTAGCGCTCGAGGTCGGCGCGAGACAGCACAATCCCCGCAACTGGCGCTTTTACATCCATCAAGTGCCGCGCAGCCATAACAACCGCATCGCGCGGGGTTTTCTCCCAACGCACAACAAAGACCACGGCGTCTGCAAGTTGCGCCAAAATCTTCGTATCGTTCACTGGCAGAAGCGGCGCGGAGTCGATGATGACGAGGTCGAAGGTATTCTTGAGGCCCTCGATGAGGCGCCCCATGGCGACCGAGCCCAAAAGGTCGGGAGGGCTTACCGCGCCTTTCGAAGCTCCCAACACCACGGCATCGCTGCGAGGGTCCTTCGCGAAGCATTGTTCGAGCGCCACATCTCCTGTCAGGACGTCGATGACATTTCCCGAGGCCTCAGGCAAAGACAGCGATTTGGCAACCGACGGCCGCCTGAGATCGCCGTCGAGCAGGATGACCCTTTCCCCCGATCGTGCCGCAAGCCGCGCGAGACTGATCGCGACCGTCGTCTTACCTTCGTCCGGTACCGAAGACGTGACGAGAATGACCTTGGGTCGCACATCGACGTTCGACATGACGAGCCCCATGCGTAATCCCCGCACAGCCTCCGCAAACGATGACATCGGCTTGTCGACCACCCGGTCGGCTGCGTTTTCATTCGTCTTTGAGGCGTTCGGGATTTCCGGTAACGTCGTCAGCACGGGTACGCCCAGAAGACGTTCGATCTGATTGGTCGTTCGGAATCCTGCATCCAACCGCTCAGCGAGCATGGCGAACAAGAATCCCAACAGTAGACCGCCGGGGATAGCGACGCCAAAGGTGAGGGTCTTATCGGGGAAACTTGGCGCATTGGGAATTTCCGCTTTGGAGATGACGCGCGCGTCGGGCGTCTGAATGCCCTCCTGCCCTTGCGACTCTTTAAAGCGAGACAAAAACGCTTCATAAAGTGACCGGCTCGAAGTCGCCGCAGCCTCAAGCTGGCTCAGTTTCACTTTGGCCTTGCCTTGAACGCCCGACTGGCCCTCAAGCCCATTCAAGCTTGCCTGCAGCGACCCCACGCGCGCGCGCGCCACAGCCACGTCGTTTTCCACAGTCTGGACGACGCGCTGAACCTCTTCATCGATCTTGGCGTGGAGGTTGCGCTTTTGGGATTCGATATCGAGCATCTTGGGATGCAGCGGCCCGAACTGTGACGACAGCTGGCCCTCGGTTCTCAACAAATCCGATTCCTGCTGACGTAACTGCTCGATCAGTGGCGAGGCAACGACTTGCGAGATGTCGGCTGCATGGCCTGATTTTTGCATTTCGGTGACGCGGGCAAATTTCGCTTCCTGTTCGGCCAGGTCCGATCTTGCGGTAATGAGCTGCCCATTCAGTTCCGCCAATTGCTGGTCCACAACCGAGGTGCCGGCCGTCGTCTCGGTGATGTTGTTGTCGGCCTTGTATTCCTGGACCGCTGCCTCTGCCGCCTGGACCTGGCCCGACAGCGATTGAAGCCGGTCCGCAAGCCATTGTGTGGCCTTTTGCGTCGCGTCGAATTTTGCATTCAACTGGTCGTCGACATAAGCGTCCGCGATCGCGTTGCAGATTACAGCTGCTTTTGTCGCTTGCGCCGATTCAAAGCCGATCTGGATCGCCGATGACCGGCCCTGTGACGCGACCGTGAGGCGACCAAGCAACCGATCGATAATCTTGTTGCGCTGTTCGGCAGTCTTCTGCTCATCGGTCAGAGTGGAAACACCCGAGCCGAACCAATGGGCCGGATTTGCAAAATAGAGGGCTCCCTCTACCAAGCCGGGCTTGGCAGGGCCAAATTCAGCGTCCTCGTCCAGATGCAGCTTATCGATAACGCGCGACATCAGGTTGCGCGATCGCAATATCTGCACCTGGTTTTCGATGGACGTCGGGTCGGTGGGTAGCCCGGACAGGACAGCGTCGACATCCTCGACCTTGTTCTGTCGCTGATCGAGCAACACCAAGGCCGTCGCGTTGTAGAGTGGCGTCAAATTGAAAAGAATGATCCCGGCAAGCGCGACAACGATAATGGCAGTCCCAAAAATTATGCGCTGACGGACGCGAATGATCCGCAACAGATCGGTAAGATCGAACACCGTTTCATTGTGCGGGCTGGGATCCGCTTCGGGCTCGAAGGTGCTCGCTTCCGGGGGGATTTTCTGGAAAGTATTCATCAATCAAGGCCTTAGCATACCATCGGAGATTTGCAAGGCTGTTGCTGCGACCCAAAGAAAAGGACCTGCAAACTGGTAAACGCGCGCTCGCCAATCTCAGGCCGCACAGCTTGAGAGCAGGCACCGATCCCCGGGGAGACGGGCGATCGATTCCAAGCTCGAAGCGCCGTCACCGACTTTCGGTCGAACAAATGTGCGCTGCCGGCCGCCTCACAGCTGCGCCTTGAGCCCAACCATGACGACATTCTGGTTATAATTTATACCGGGCACAGTGCTGCTACGCTCATCGTAGGAGTAACGGGCGTTCAAGCTGAAATTGTGGTTGATCAGCCAGGTGATTCCAAGACTTGCCGTAGGCACTTGATCGGTTCGCGCGACACCCACGAACTTCTGGTTGAGATACCCGGCCTGCAGCTGCACCAAAACGTTGCGCGCGAGTTCGTAGTCGACCCCTCCATAAATCGCCTGATCGTTCGTCGCAGAGGTTCCCTGCAAAACCGTGTCGTCGATCGAGCGGGACGCATCTAAGTGCAGCGTCATGAGTGGCGTGACGTACCAGTTGATGTTTGCGCCGTAGTCCAAATAGCTGACATTCGGCAACTTCAAATGGCTGCCGGTATCGAAAATCTGGCTTCCGTATCCGCCAAATATCTGGCCCTGGACCAAATGGCTAATGAAGAACTGCGTTCCGGCAATAGCCTGATAACCGCTCGAATCGCGATCGTAACCGAACGGATCATACGTGTCCTGAAAGTTGCGACTGCTGTACGAACCACCAACGAACGCGGAATAGCCCGGCGAGAAATCGTAGGACACCCGACCGTAGCCGGTGACGATGCTCTCGTTGGCTGGGGTATTGTCCTCCTCGCCACCACCGACCAGTGGCGTATTTTGATAATTGTAATTGTCATAAGACGCGCCGACTGTCAGCCCAAGACGGTTGGGCTTGTTGTCGAAAGCCACATCGGCATGCAGAAGATCGAAGGTTGTCGGCTTCGCAGCATTGCCGGGCGTGTTGGGCGACGAGAGGGGTTGCGACAATCCGTCATAAAACACGTTTGCACGCACGTCAGAGTCGCCGAGAATATCGACACGTCCCGAAGTACCGACATCCCAATTCGTGAAATTCTGCGACGTATTCTTGTCGTAAAAAGTCGATTGAGCACCGCCATAGAAACTGAGCGAATCGCGGCCCCACTGAGATTGAAAGTCGAACGCCGGACTGACGACGACAAACTCGTCGCTCGATGCCTTGGACGAGAAGTAAACGTTGGTATCGTAACCGCCGGAGACACCTAGAACCGGATAAAGACGAAACCCGCCAAGCGGCAGTCCTTTGGCCGAGTAGTCGGGGCGAGCGCGGTCCATAACGCCCAAGCCGCTCAAGACCGAAGAGGCGAAAGATGTCTGCCACGCGCCGTTCAGAACGCCACCGTTCAGGACAGCATCACCATTCAATAAGTACTCGTCATAATTTGCGGTGAGTTCGTCAGCCTGCGCGGCAGAGCAGAATAAGAAGAGCCCCGCAGCGGCGCATAGTCCCGCCGTCAACTGCCGAACGTTTTTCATGACCCCACCCAATTTTGTTATCTGGTTGCGTTCAACTCATGAGCGGCTGAACGCGCACTTTCTTTTTTGCAGATAATCTAAGCATCAGAAACGCCGTCTAACCAAGTCCCGCGGCACCTACGAACACGTCGGATTCGAGCAAGGCGGCGGCGGAGCCGGCGGCGGCGGCGGCGTGCTGCCTCCGAAGGTTACACCCACACCTCCCACCGTCGATCCTGTGACTTCGGGCGTGCCTTTTACAATGTCGGCCAAATGTGTGTCACCGACCTGATTTGCAGCTGACTCGAACGCTGTGCCTTCGCCGCTGGAACCCTCATTTCGTACCGCGCGGGCTATCGCGTCTGCCGCTCGAGAATCGGTCTTCGCGATCTGCACCGCGGCGTCGCCCAGACCGGTACCGACGTCTGCCGCCGGAATTCCAGCGGTCGCGATCACGATGTCGGCTATTTCGCCAGCATGGCCATAGGCCGCAACATCCGATACTACTTCTTGTGTAATTGCTGCCGACAGTGCTGCGTCCAATGCAGCACCGGTTAGTCCCTGCGACTCGACGTTTCCGATCGCGGTCTTAATTTGCGCCTGAATAGTCGCCACGACATCCGCTGAAAGAGTCCCGGCGGCTGGTTCCGAAGCAGCATATGCAGCCTGGGGGATCCCAGCTCCTAGACCAACGCCAAACACGCAGCCCAACGCAGCGGCAAACACGGCACGACGAACGCTCGTTTTCGATATTGACGCGATCCGATTGTCCATCACGACCCAACCCTCCCATTTTATCCCAAATCTGCTCGCGGCAGGCAGGAATACGAACCCAATTCTTAACCTGAGACAGGAAAGCTACCCGCTTCTCAATATCCTCACAAGACGAGGCGTTCGAGCGCCCGCGGTTCTTCAACGATTAGACACGTTCGCACGTGCAATATCATTCTTGTGTTGCTATTGCGCGACACTGATTGCCGTGACGAGAGGCAACCGCTGCCCAATCTACGTGCATCCTGCGAGCGCCGAAAGATTTGAGGGAATGACACTTCTACAAGTCTACTTAGCATTGGCACGCTTTAAGTGCCTGCACGCGTCAGTTCTTGAATTGGAATCAATGGCCTACCGACTGTAGTCATTTAAAACGGCCGAGTCGTAGTCCGAGTCACAATCCCGCAGTTCAGTTGATCGGTCTGTAAAAATCGTAAGGCGACGCGAGCAATGGTTTCGACCGATGCCCTTGTCGGTCTAAGTGCCGAGCTTTTTGTTCGAAATTAGTCCCGCGTGAGAGTAACGCGGCCGAACTTTCCCCAATTTTGTGCATGCTCGTAAATGGCATACATTATTTGGTGTCTGGAAAGCGACTGTTCACGGTTCGTATGGAGAGATTATTGCGCAGGTCACTGACGGAACGGGAACAGCGCGCAGCGGCGCCGCAAACAGTGAAGCGACGAGACGCCTTATCGCTCCAGAATCTCCCCCGTGAGACGGCCGGTAAGATAAGCCCCGCGGCCGTACCGAGCCGATTCGTGGACTTAACAGTACGGCATGCGGGGGTGTGCCCTCGAGTGTCGGCAACATTTGCATTTACAATCAACGATGTGGGGTCCGCCTGCATCGACGAAGTCCGCTTGGATTAAGCCTTCTGCCGCCAGGAATTCGCGCCGCGCCAAAATCGCGAGAGCGAGTTTCCAAAGTGAAATTCGGTTAACGAGCCATTAGTTTCGTCTCTACAATTTGCCTCAATATATTCTAAAAAACGCTTTTAATTCAATGGTTTAGCATAACGCGCCCTTGAGATGTCCATGCCTATCCTCTGACCTTCTTCGGACAGAGGTCTCAAGTGAACTACCTGGTTCAAGTCGCCTTCGCGGCGACGGTTGCTGCGTGGGTGTCGGGCTGCGCGGCACCCAACATGGACACGAGCGTTTTGCAGTCGGGCGTAGTGCCACGACAGGCGGTCACACAGGCTGTTTGGACGTTGCCCCCAAGTTCACCGATGCCGGCAGGTCAACCCGGCGCCGAAATGCCCGCTGGATTCATCAGCTTCTGCATCAGGTTCCATGACCAGTGCGCACTGCCGTCCAACGCGCAGAGTTTCGTCGCTTTGACGCCTGCCAGCTGGGACGCCCTGGCGGCGGTCAACGGTCAAACCAATAACGCCATCATCCCCGAGGACGACCTCGAGCATTACGGGCGGGCGGAATATTGGGATATCCCGAACGACGGCCGCGGAAATTGCAAGGACTACGCTTTGACCAAACGTAAGTTATTGATCGACGCCGGATTTCCCGAGCTCGCGTTGCGCATCGCCATCGTGTTGACACCCGCCGGCGAGCGCCATGCCGTACTGACCGTCGCCACCGATCGTGGCGACTTCGTCCTCGATAATCTCACCGGGGAAATCCGGCCGTGGTCGCAGACGGACTATGTTTGGATCGAGCGCCAGGCAAGCACCAGTCCCTGGAATTGGGTTACATTTCAAAGGGAGACTGCTCCCTGGGCGAATGAAACTGTGGCTGCGATCTCGGCTCGGCCATCGACCCAATCCCAGGACACCCTTATCGCAGCCTTGCAATGACAGGTTCTCGTCGGAACCGTTCCAAAGAGCGCGGCGCTGCGGCATACGTTGGCTGACACTGCTCACCGTTGCGCGACTTGAATATTTTCGCGGCAAACGAACTATTTTTTGAGCAGAATCTCGCGAATATTTGCGCGCGATATAGCTATGTTGGGTTGCCCGTTTCGTCTCGGACAAATTTCTGCATCGAATATTCAAAAAAAGTTCGACAAACAAATATCAGCTATGATTAACTATGTATATGACGAGCCGGAGCGAGCAGCGCAAAATTTGGCTTGTGGTGGGCGGATTGGGGTTCGCCCTGATCGCGATCGAGATTTTGATTTCGCACCCAAGCCCCATGGCGTGGACCATTTCGGCGGCTGGAGCGGCGGCCGTGATCGTTGCGATTGTCAAATATCGTTCGCTCAGACCACGACGCCGGAAATCGCAATAGGCGTCCAATCACGAAGCATCGTACGAAAGAAGCCAGGTGAAGTTGATTTCTTGAGCAATGCCAAGCCGATGTTGCCCAGTGGCTCGTTTTTCGGCGGAAGCGCCAAGCTGCGAGGTCGATCCCAGATCGCTTCCACGATCAATCCCGCCGTCACGCCCACGAACAGACCCGCGAGCACATCGCTCAGGAAATGCCAGTTTCCTGCAACAAGCGCCGCTGAGACCAGAGTCGTAATACTCGCATAAAACCATCGCCCCCTTGGATAGGAGTTCCAAAATACGGTCGCCAACGCCGCCAGTTGTACGGCATGACCGGACGGAAACGAGCCGTTGTCAGCGTGCGACATCCACTGGAACGCGTAAACGGCGTGTGCAAACCACTCGCTCGGCGGCAAACGACTGAAAAAGGGCTTGAGCAGAAACTCTGTCGTGCAAACACCCCAGGCCAAAGCAAAACCTGAGAGAACCAGAGCCTCGGAGAGGCGCGAAAGCCCCCTGCCCTCGGCCGTGCGTTCCGCGATGACAGGCACCGCGAACATCAAAGCCATCGTCAGCCACGGGTAGCTGAGCACGGCGGGCCTCGGAAAGCCAAAGAACGCGGCGGTCCAGTTTGCAAGCGGCCGGTCGACAAAAACGATGCAAAACAGGCACGCCCCGCAAACGATTGCGAGCGCGCCTGCTCATCGCAACAATAGAATTACCCCTGCATTCATTTCGTCTTCCCCGTCACTCGACCTGCACCAATTCGGATCGCGGCACGCGCCGCGGTTGCGCGCGTAGTCCTTGCGCCGAGTACCGTAGCGAAACCGGACGCTTTGCGTGAGCGGTAGGAAGTCTATTGCCGATGAGCGCAATGGAAATGGGCGAAAGGCGTCAACGCCAAATCTCTACCGCTCGTCGATCAACGGCGCGACAGGCGTAGCTCAGGCTGAAGTGGACCGATGACAAGGCGCGACCTTTTTTCGATATTCTTCGTGCGCGTAGTCAACCGAATAAAGGTCCAGAAATCTGTGACGAATCTTGACGATATTGTCCTGCAGATAACTCCCATCCTCATGATATGTCAGCAGTTTCCCCTGCTTGACCGTCCAGGTGAAGGAAGACGAGTGGACGATGGAACCGCATTTTGCGTCGGCGTATAGGATCGAGCCGCCGTGCCCGTCGGGCTCGAACTGCTCGATGAGATAGTATTGCCTGGACAAGTCGGTATGTGCGCTCGGTTCGGGACTGTGCTTGGAAGCCGTCCATGAGCCGATAAGCCGGTGTTTGATGGTCAGGTCGGACGTTGCATGCGCCCAACTTGAAAATCCGACAAAACAAACGAAAACAGCGCTAAGCCTTTGAAGAGGTGGCGTGAACCGCATTGCGCAGCTCCTGTGGGATCTATTTCGCAATAATATCATTAAAATCGAAGATTAACTTCACGCGACCTGCAAGCGCCGCGCGAAACTTATCCACAGGAACGAGTTCGGAGGGACGAACCAATTCGCCCGAGGCATGTTGCTGAAAAATCCAGCAACTCAGACGCGAGGCGGCTCGTAGCCATCGAGGACGTCAAGGATCGGCGCGACCTCTAGCCATAAATTCTGGTCGCGACATTTGAACCGATCGGCCCCTGCTCACTGTTCCAGTGCTCGTTGCTCGAACTAGAGTGGTGTGCAAGCGACTGACCAAACTTGTTTATTCGTCCGGGGGGCTATGTCTATGACCGTCTTAGTGACCGGCGGCGCCGGATATATCGGGAGTCACGTTACATATGCGTTGTTAGACCGAGGCGAGCGGGTCGTCGTTCTCGACAATCTTTCGACGGGGATTCGATCGCACGTTGGTGAGGCCGCAACTTTTGTCCATGGAGAGGTCAGCGACCAGGCAATTGTGCGGCGGGTTATCAAAGATAACCGAATCGAAAGTGTCATTCACTTTGCCGGCGCAATTGTCGTACCCGAATCGGTTGCAGAGCCGCTACGATATTACGCCAACAACACGGCCGCTTCCCGATCGCTCATAGAAACTTGCGTCGAAAACGGCGTCAAACAATTCATCTTTTCATCGACTGCGACAGTCTACAGCGAAGCCGCACCTCAGCCACTGTCTGAAGACTCTCCCAAAGCGCCGATTAGCCCTTATGCGCGTTCAAAGCTCATGACTGAATGGATGCTGGAGGACACGTCTCGTGCCCATACGGATCTGCGTCACGTCATCCTTCGATATTTCAACGTTGCGGGGGCCGATCCGCTAAAGCGCACCGGACAATCGACGCCGAACGCAACACATCTCATCAAGCGCGCGTGTCAAGTGGCGCTCGGTCGAGTTCCCTATCTCGATATATTTGGAGTGGATTATCCGACCCCCGATGGAACGGGTGTTCGCGACTACATTCACGTCAGCGATCTTGCGGATGCGCATCTTCTGGCCCTCGACTCATTGAAGGACGGCGCCGGCTCGACGTCGTACAATTGCGGCTATGGCAGGGGGCTCAGCGTTCGGGACGTGATTGGCGCGGTCGAGCGGGAAATCGGCCGTCAACTGCCGGTGAGGGAAAGCCCCCGCCGCGCAGGCGATCCGCCAACATTGATCTCCGATCCCTCGAAGCTGATCGCGGAGCTCGGCTGGCTGCCACAGCATGCAAGTTTGCCTGAAATCATCAATTCGGCCCTCGAATGGGAGCGCCGGTTCATCAATCGGTAACACCGAAGGTGCGTAGTCGTCACAGGTTGACCCGACCTTCCGATCAGAGGCATGTGCCGAAGCTCAAGCTGTTCCTGCGATGAAAAGGCGAAGTCGAATGAGATATCTCACATTTGCGGCATTGTCCGCGACGGCTTGCCTCGCTTTCGCGGGGCTGACGCACGCAGAACCTTCCAGCCAGCCATTCTCCGCCTCCAGCCTGAGCGCCACCTGCGCTTCCGGAGTAAACGACTCAAAAACCTGTTCTACCTACATCGCGGGCTTCGCCCAGGGCTTCTACTACGCCTCGGTCAGCGCGCAGGCAGGCTCTCCTCCCTGCCTGCCTCATGGCGTGAGCGATGCTCAAGCCAGACTGATCGTGACCAAGTTCATCAGCGCGCACCCGGAAATGTTGCAACAGGGAGCTGCCTCCGTTGTTGCAGAGGCACTCATCGATGCGTTCCCCTGCGCGCGCTCCTGAAGGCCATTGCTGCTCAGACTTAGCAAAACCGGTCCGGTTTTACCCGGCAAGAGCACGACGTCCAGTTGCCTCGCTATTTTACAGAGGCCAACACGGGGAAACTGCTGCTTGTATTGTCGAGGCCTGTCGTCACTCCCATGATCTTGAGCCGGAGAGCGGCCTCATCGGAAATGCGAGGCAGCATCGGCGGCGGCATGGTTCGATCGAAGTTCTCAATCGGGGCGGTCCTTGTGTACCGGCCTCTGTCGAGCAGATCGATATACAATGGCACCGCGAGATCGCTCCTGCCGGTGTGCTGATAAGCGGTCGCGAGATTGAACTCGTTGATCACGTCGGGCTGTTCTTTGTAGGACTGTTGTGCCAAAGCTGCCGAGACAACCCAATCGCCGCGCGCCGCAGCCGATTCCGCATCCAAAAGATCGCCGCGAGACGCGTCTCGATCGAATCCCCGATTGAGGTCTTGGGCCGCATCGGCCTGCTCCTTGAGCTTCGTGCTGTTCGAGTTCGTGTCAAAGGCACATAGCGCGATTGCGCTAGTTGCCGCGAAAAGCACTGTAAGAAAACGGCGCACGATAGGCTCCTTGGAATGCGCAATTGTGCGCACGGTTGGGGGCCGCCTGGGTGGCGGCAGGGCGAAGTCCCAGATTTTCGGTTTACGTGTTGTTAACTAGACCGGAAGCGGTTAGTTCCGCTTGAAAGCCGCAGTCTTCGACGCGAGTCAGCCGAAGTTTGGCGCAGAACCGCCGCGGCCCCTGATGGTCGATCTGAGGAACATCTACCGGCCGGCCCATATGGCCGAGGCCGGGTTCACCTATGTGAGCGTCGGGCGGGCAAAGGTGGCGCTGAGCTTAGCGTGAATTCGCGCGAGCGGGCGCGGGTCATTCCGCTAAGGTCGTCCCTGTCGATTTTCCGATTCCGCTCCAAAGCGCCTGCACAATCATCCCGGCCGTGAGACCCACAAACAGCCCCGCAATGACGTCGCTCGTATAGTGCCAGTTGCCTGCAACCAGAGCCACAGAGAGCACGAGGGTCGCGCTCGCGTAGACCCAGCGCCAGCGCGGATAGGCGCTCCAAAAGACGGTCCCCACCGCGGCCATCTGCACCGCATGTCCTGAAGGAAACGATGCCTCGTCGGCGTGGGAAAACCACTGGAACGCATAAGCTCCGTGAGTGAACCACTCCAAGGGCGGGAGACGGCCAAATAGAGGTTTGAGCAGTAACTCGGCCGTGCAGACGCCCCAAGCCAGTGCAAAGCCTGAGAGGACGAGTGCCCGTGACAGCCGCGAGAGCCCTCGCCCTTCAGCCGAACGTTCGGCAATGACCAGAACTGCAATCATTGAGGCCGACGTCAGCCACGGATACCCGAGCAGTGCCGGCCTTGGAAACCCGAAATGCGCCGCGGCCAGAGCCGCCACGGGTCGGTCCAGGTAGAGGACGCACATGACACAGATGCCAATGACAGCGGCGAAGGCGATGGTCCAGCGAACCAACAATGCCGGGCCCGCTTTCACTCCCATGTCACGTTTACCTTTCGATACGTGGGCGCGTCTGTGCGCACCCTGCCAGATATCTTTTTCATTTGCGCTAACGGCCATCGAGCAGGCGTCCCACGCGCGCACGGCCTGTTGCGCGTTCCGAGTGACAGCGCCGTGAGCGTGGGCGCGCGAATAATGACAGCCGGGAGCAAGTTGTGCGACATAATATCGCGAGGCTCTTCCCGAGCCTCTCATGCCCCACTGCCCCGAAAATCCGATGTTTGCTACGCTCGGTGGCCGCGCCCTAATCTTGGGCACAATGCTCACGAAGCGGGCAAACAACTCGGCGAGCACTTTCAAAGTCTGGCACGATCAAGAAGGAACATTTGAGTATGTGCAGCGATCAAGCCCATGCGGCGCTTGCTGCAAACGACCTGCATTGGGGCCCAAAAAGTCAGCCCGCGAACGGCCGTTAACATCGAATATGCATCGAAGTGGCACGACCGGTTCGGATGGCTACGATCAAATCAAATGAACACGAGTGGTCATGAAATCGATCATCTCGTGGAATACACCGATGCAATAGACGTCGCCAAGAAACGGAAAATGCAAAATGCCTTCACCGATCGTGCTCTCCATGAATTCGGACAGAAAGTCCCTCACCTTTTCGTTTCGCTCGCGGTTTGGCGTTACGCGAAAGGTGTCGCTCCCTGCGGCGGACGTTGGCGATCTCATTCAAGAGCTTGGGTTCGCGCGGTTGACGATGATCCCGCCGCAGACCTTCGCTTCGACATCCGCGGACAAGCCACCCACGACAAGAAACCCATCCGTTCAAGTGGTGGCCGGCAAAAGGTCAGGGTCATTCATGCTGACGTTTCTGGACGCGCGATACGGGTGGCTGGGATTTCAAATGCGGACGCAGTCTTGGCAAGCCCTGACCGAGCAAGTGGCTGGCGTTCTTGGCGAAACCGATTCCCGAAGCTCGACACCCGGCTAGCCCATATCGGCTCCGGTGTTCCAACCGCGACATGGCGCGGCTCACGAATGCATTTCCGCAAAAGGCCGTGATCCGCGCGCACAGGACGGCGATTTTCGTCATGCAGCTTCTGGCTCTGATGGGCGAGCGGACTATGATCCAGGACACAGTCCGTCGTGTCGCGGGTCCGGAGTTTGCGAGTCCGATTGTCGTCTGCAATCAGGACCATCGTTTCCTGATCGCCGAGCAGGTGCGGGAAGTGGACGCCGCAAACAGCAGCATCGTACTGGAGCCCATCGGCCGGAACACGGCGCCGCCGCCGCTGTAGCTGCTCTCATGATAGCTGACAACGACCCTGACGCCCGCATTCCCGTGATGCCGGCGGACCATGTCATTCTCGATCGCAAGTTGTTCCTGGACGCGGTTCAGGTTGCGGCCCTTGCTGCTCGCGACGCCTCGATCGTCACCTTTGGGATCACACCTTCGTCGCCCGAGACGGATTCTCGTTTCGCTCGCGGTTTGGCTTTACGCGAAAGGTGTCACTAACTGCGGCCGAGGTTGGCGATCTCATTCAAGAGCTTGGGCGCGCGCGATTGACAATGATCCCGCCGTAGCAATTTGCTCCGAATCCCGCTGACAAACGACCATCTACCAAGAATCCATACGTTCACGTAACGGCCGGGGAAACCGCTGGGACACTCGTCCTCTCCCTTCTCGACGTCAAATACGGATGGCTGGGCTTCGGGTTTCGGTCTCAATCCTGGAATGCTCTCGTAAGCCTGGCGTGGGACGCATTAGGCGAGCCGGACGTTCGAAGCTCATTGCCGGAATAGGGTGCGGTTCGCGAAATTTCTAAACCAGCACGATTCTCAAATAAAATGCGGGCGACAACTCTGCGCAATCGAGGATGTTTGCGGTTATTCAACCTGATGAAATTCACGGCACTCCTCGGCTTCAGCCTTTGAGCGGTGTCTGTGGGGACAAGCTTCGGGAAGATTTATGCCGCGATACCTGATCGATTTGTGATACACGTCGCGCTTTGGGGCGTGGTCGCTCCAAATCTCGATTGTACCGTATTCCAAGTGCTCCACGGTCCGACCCTCCTCCCACTGCTTGAGTACGATAGCCGCTGAGCGGCAGAGCCGGATGAGCCGACTTGCAAGCAGATGCCCATTATATCGCACGCCTCACGGGAACTTGGACAATCGTGGGGCAGGCCGACGGTCAGCCTCTGACTTCTGCGGTCGGCAACGTCAAGAACTATGGTCCCGAACTTGTCGAACCCATCCAACACAGCGCGCGACACTGGCTCCTCTGAAGCCGGAAAACAAGACTGAGTAACGTTCCTTGGCGGCCAAAACGGCAACGATGTACGCGTCGATTTCGAGCGCAAGCAACATCGACTTGCTGGCCTTCGCAACGTTTTCTGGTAGGCTCGGGACCGGAATTTTCGAGATTTCCGATGTCATCATCGATTGACACGACGCGCTGCGCCCACGACTCGACAGCGATCCGGGAGATGCACGGCAGCTACGCCGAAAAAAGCGATCGGCGCCGTTGGGGCCCGGCCTATCACGCGGCCGCAACTGAAGCACGCCAATGAGAGGCATCATCCTCGCGGGAGGTGCCGGTACAAGACTGCACCCGCTGACCCAAGTGATCAGCAAGCAGCTTCTGCCGGTCTACGACAAGCCCATGATCTATTACCCGCTGTCCACCCTCATGCTGGCCGGAATCCGGGAAATCCTCGTGATCACGACCCCGGAGGACAGCGCCAATTTCATACGGCTCTTGGGGGACGGCAGCCAGTGGGGCGTCAGCATCGATTATGCGGCGCAGCCGAAGCCCGAGGGGCTGGCACAGGCTTTCCTCATCGGCCGCGAGTTTTGTCGCGGCGAGCCGGTCGCGCTGGTACTGGGCGACAACATCTTTCACGGGGCGGGCCTGACGACACTCCTTCATTCGGCCGTGTCGCGCGCCAGCGGTGCGACAGTATTCGGCTATCGCGTTCACGACCCGCAGCGTTTCGGCATCGTCGAGTTCGACGTGACGGGAAAAGTGTTGTCGGTGGAAGAAAAACCGGACACGCCCCGATCGGACTGGGCGCTGACGGGCCTCTACTTCTTCGATGGCCGCGTCTGTGATTTTGCGTCCCGCCTGACACCCTCGAAACGCGGCGAATTGGAGATCACGGCGCTGATGGACCAGTACCTCCAACAGGGCGAATTGTATGTGGAGCGGCTCGGCCGCGGCATCACGTGGTTCGATACCGGTACGCATGAGGCGTTGCTCGACGCCGCAATATTCATCCGCCTGATCGAGCAGCGCCAAAAACTCAAGATTGCCTGCCTGGAAGAGATTGCCCTCCAGCAGGGTTTTCTATCCATGGCGGAATTCCGCAACCTCGTCGCGAGCGTCAAACAAGCGGCTTATCGCGAGTATCTGAGCGGCCTGTTCGAGTGATTTCGGCGATTTGACCGCACGCAAGAAGCCGTCGCATACGGCGATTTCTCGGGACGGCTTCGCGTCCGCCCGAACGCCGCCTGTGATGACCTGCGAGCAGAGCGACCTTTGAAGAATTCCTGTGAAGTCGATTGGCTTCTGACCGACGAGCAGGCGGGCCTGCAAATTTCCCGGTCACACCGATCAATCGCCCGGTGACAAATGGCCGGAACTCTCGATCGCTCGCGACCCCACCCACATGCTTAAAAGACTGGTAACCCAGCCGCAGTAATCTCTTCGCGCGTTTGGACCAGGCTTTGTCTGCAATGCGCCCATCTTCGTCACCCCTGTCGAGCAAGCGGTTGAAATTCGTGACGCGGGTGTTCGCGCGATCATGGCGCGAGCCGCAATGAAAGTCTCCCGCTTCGCCAACGTGAAAATCCTGATTGTCGACGACAGTCGCCATATGCGCATGTTGTTGCGCGCAGTGCTTCAGGCAATCGGATTGCAGCGCATCTACGAGGCCTCCGATGGCGATTCCGGCTTCGCCAAAGTCCTCGATTGCAAGCCCAATATCATTGTGACGGACCTTTCGATGGAGCGTATGGACGGAATTGAATTTGCGAGAAAAATCCGGCTCTCGCCGAACACCCCGGATCCCTGCGTGCCGATCATCATGGTGACGGGCCATACGGAGCAAGCGCGCATCGAAGCGGCCCGAGACGCGGGTGTCACATATTTTCTGGCGAAGCCCATCACGGCGAATGGCCTCCTTCAGCGCATTGCCAAAATCCTGGACCACCCGAAACCATTTGTGCGTTGCGACGGCTATTTCGGGCCCGATCGCCGGAGGAGTACCGCGGAGTCCCATGGCGGACCTCGGCGTCGCTGGAACGACCACGACGCGGTCGAGATCGCATGAGCGACGGGACTTGCTCGGAACCGGACGGCACATTCCTGATTTGATCGTTTTCGTGATTCCCAGTTCGCCGCCTTAGGATTACCAATCGGGTCTCCATACGCCTTGAGGATCGATGGCCGCTGTTCGTCCTGCCCCAGGGACTAAAAAATCGAGCCGCGTTGGCAAGACGGAAGCTGCGACCGTCGATGCCCTCGTAGGCAACCGGGTTCGCCTGAAGCGCCTGATGCGGAGAATTAGCCAATCGCGTCTCGGCGAAACGTTGGGTCTTACGTTTCAGCAGATTCAGAAATACGAAAAAGGCAGAAACCGAGTTAGTGCCGGCCGATTGCATAAAGTGGCACAATACTGGACGTGCCGATCGAGTATTTCTTTGAAGACGTCGATCGGGCTGCCATCGGCGGCAATCAAGGGACGATATCGGCCACACCTGATTTTCTCTCCAACGACGAAAGCCTTCGGCTGGCGATCGCCATTATGCGTGTCGCAGATCCGAAGGTGCGCGGGCGCATCGTCGATCTCGTGAAGAGCCTTGCCGAAGAGGGTGCAAATTAGCTGGCGCAAAAATCCGACGCGCGGATTGATGAAACGTGGAACGGCCAACGGCAGCATGCCCCCACGATTGTCGCGAGAGCATAGTGGCGCGCGCAGATTGCAAAATCGTGCCGGTTGCATCTGGACGCCGATTCGAATGCTGCCGGCAATGTCTCGTGCCGGCCGCAGCTTCGGCTGCCAAAGAACGTAAATTTCCATGACGGTTCCTTTGTCTGCCGTTTGGGATTTTTCGACCGGAACTGCGCGCCCCCCCCGGTTCGAACTGCATGACAAGAAATGTGATGGCCTGTTCGGCTCCGGTCTCGGGCACACGAGCCGGCCACACGCCAAGTCGGAATTCACGAATTTCCATAAGTGCCGATTGAACTCCGCGCGCCCGCGTGTTGCGTTCGAATGGATCGCCCACCGCTGCGCGCAGACTTTTCGTGAGACGGTATGAACAACTTAACTACCCAACTGGATTTGTTCGCGTAGCCCACCCTTTCCGCCCGCGCCGGGATCAGCTAGCCTGCACGCGCTTTCAAATGGGGATTTGTATGAAACATGTGTTTTCTGCGGCACTCGCAGGTGCAGCCGCCATTGTTGCCGGACTTGCTTCAGCCGACACGCCGGTACCACATCAGAAGGACGGCCTCTGGGAAAGCTCCATGACGATGATGGGCCATCCCGTTACGACGCAGTCCTGCGTCAGCGAGGAATCGCAGGCGAAAATGTCGGTGTTCAGTGCGCAAATGCGGCAGAAGAACTGCTCGTCCAGCTCGATCTCCCACAACATGGACGGTTCCTGGAGCAGCGCGTCGACCTGCACCTTCGGCGGCAAAGCGCGCACGACGCACGCGCATATCACCGGGAGTTTCGACTCCAAAATCACGATGGTGCTGACGACCGAGGGCAGCGATAGGCCTGATGTGAACATGACGATGACGTGGATGGGACCGTGCAAGCCCGGCATGAATGGCGGCGACGTCTGGATGGGCAATGGCATGAAGATGAACGTGCTGGACGGCACGATGTCGGGCATGCCCACACCGCACTGAGCCTCGGGAAATCCCGCGCGCAGTCAGCTATGTTTCGGCCCGCTCCACGGCCGCGATCCGGCTGACGCTTTTGTTCTTCGCCCAATGGCCGTGCGCGCCATTGGCGAAAGCCTTGGGCCGGCTCTTCAGTTGATGCGTTGCAAGCCACAGCCGCTTCAGATGGCGTTTATAGCCATGCGCGACATCGTCTTCGTAAGGTTGCCGGCCATGCAGCACGTGGTAATTGTTGATGAACTGCATAAAGCCCGGCGGGATTTCCATATAGACGTTGAATTCCGGCAGTCGCGCCATCTCGCGCACCGTATCGATGGCCTCGTGCTCCAGCGCCGACAGACGCGGCGCCTCGGGATGGCGCTGCGTAGCCTTGATGTATTGCGGCACGAAGAAATTGAACAGCCGCCCCTCATGCTCGGTAAAAACCGCGCGCATGTAGTAGCGCTGTCCGCCGGGCGGCTGTTCGCCGCGAAAATCCCAGGGCAGCGGATTGTAGAGCGCCGCCACCAGATCGGGGCGCGTGCGCACGAGTGCGTTGTAGATCGCCACCACATTGGCGACGCAGGAAAGCCCGCCCGATTTTGCCGGGCGCAGGCACATCAGGCCCACGAGATCCGAACCGTCGGTGTGATAATCGAGGCCGATAGGCCCAATCTCGTCGCCGCGCAATGTGGGATCGGCTGCAGTCGCGGCGGTTCCGGGTATGGTGCTGCTATGTCACAATTTCAGATGGCTCGAGGTCGGCCGGAGCGCCGCTCGAAAGTCGCACGAATCGATAGTGATCGCGGACTCTTGCGAGTTCGGCCAGAATAAGGGCGACCTCGCCCTCCGCAAGGTTGGCGCTTCCGGGAATCATCAATCGCATCGCCTGAACATGAACGATGATGGGCGCCGCGTCCGTCATGCCGCGAGCAACGAGTCCGTCCGCGACGTCACAAAGGCTTTTCGAGGCTTCCTCAAGCGTGGCATAGGCGAAGGTGGCAGCCATGGTGACGATCTGATCGGCCTGCCGAAGAAGACCCTGCATGGCAGCATGATCCAGTCGTCCCTGCTTGGCCGAATAGATTGTGGCCTCGATCGCGGCCATCGCCTGTCTGATCATATCAAGCCCAACATCTAGCATGCCCTGCACGCCTTTTGTCGCTTCTTCCAGCGCGTGACTGCGGGTCATTCCGCCATGCCGCTCCGCAAGCTCCGCAAGCCGCGTCTTCGGGAAATGAATCATTTTGGAGACACGTGTCATACGGCGAGAGCCCTATTGAGAGATGGTTCAGAGAAGGTTTGCTCATTGCGATCGTCGAGCGAAACCGTGTCGCCGATCTTGGTGACGTCGGTCTCGCGCTTATGCTTGCCGTCAAGAGGTTCTAGAGTCCTGAAACGCCTGTCGGGACCGACATATTTTGCGGTCTCGATGAATGACCGCGATGTTTTTGCCAGCCAGGTAATGCTATCGAGCAACAATTGGGGTGACACGGGCCTCTTGATGATCAGGTTGGCGCCGGCATCCCGGATTATCGCGAGATTGCGATGCAGCGTATAGCTCGTGAGAACGACGATCGGAACGAAACGAAGCGGGCTCTTGGTCTGTCGCCGAATCCACCGGATCAGCTCGGCGCAACCCATGTCGGGCAGAATGGCCTCGAACATGCACAATTCGACATAGTGATGCTCAAGATGGGCCATGGTCGCCGCGCCCGATTCGCAGATCGTGGGCGTATTCATCCCGAACCGACGCAGCATCTGCGCGATCGACCCTCGCATGAAGGTGTCGCCGTCCACGAGCAGCGTGGTGACACCACCCAAATTGATCTTTGCCCTGGACATGTTCCGCCGACGCCGCTCCCCCATTTGAGAGTTATCATGTGTTGGTTACAAACCCGTTAGTCGCAATTCTGCACGGGTCGTTAACGGATTTGGCGACGTCTTGGGTGATGGCGATGGCGGATCGCCAAGCGCCGCCGCTCTGCACAGCGCGACGATATGGAGGCTCCGGCGGATGGTTCCAAGCGAAATGTTGCGCGAAGAAGAACAATCGATGTCTTCGTGCGATCGTTGCCCTGGCTCGACGGGGCGTTTGTCGTCTGGTCAACGCGAGATATCTCGCGCGGACATCACGACTGCGGCAACAGTGCGGCGCCCTTCTGCACGCATTGTTCGAGATGCGTGAAATTTCGCGGGTTAGCCTGGAAATATGCCGTGGCCTGAAGATACGCGACCAAGTCCGAAGCGCGCGCGGCGGGCGGCAATGGCGGTGGGACACCATGCACGGTGTCACCCTTGAGCCATGCGATCATCGAGGTTGGGGCGCCGCTCATATTGATCCAGGGCGCTGCGTAAAGATATGCAAGCGGTGCCAGCGTGATAGTGCGGGTTGCCGCTGCAGCGACACAGGAATCCAGACCCTGCAAAACACCGCTCAACAATTTCCTGTCCATCGCATCGACCAAAGCTGAACCGGCCACTGACGCGAGCGCATTGTCGACCAAGGTCGTGTCGGATGCGGACAACGGATTTCCGTTCGGCAAGGGCACGCTGACGCTCGCAAGAATTCGCTCGATCGTCGGTTGATCGACAGCTGCAGCAGATAGCACCTGGCGCAGCGTATCTCGCGCAAGCTGACTTTGATTTGTGTCGCCTTGCATGAAACCGAAACTCGCACCGCTTTTTCCGAGGCCGGCATACGACAAACAGTAAGGGGAGGCATCGCCAATTTCATTCTGGCGTATCGTTTCTTCAATGGCCGGCAACAAAGTCTGGTCAACCATCTGAGCCTCCTTAGGAATTCAAGACGTAACTGTCAAATACCGCGGTTCGACTGAATCAGTTGCTATCAGGAGCCTGAATCAGGCCCGATCACGATGAAGGCCGCGCCGGGTCGACCCTCGGGGATCTTCTCAAACATGATTCCGACCGATTCGCCGCTTTGAAGCTCGAGCGATGTCGCGCCCTTCAGCTCGAACTGAACCAAGAGTCGCTGCGGCACAGGATCGATCACACCCCGCGCGAGCTTCATGCCTCGAGGGCCCTTATCGACTTCCATTTTGTAGCTGATATTGGGGAATCGCTGCCCCGAATAAACGAGCGTGCCCACGCCTTCCAAGATCGGGCCTGAAGACACGAATCCCCCCCACATAGCAAATGCCACTTTCGCCGACGTGAGAGGAGCTGTCCACAAAACTCAAGTCCGAGTTGGACGAAATCAACAGAATTCGGCGGTTTGTACGAATATTACAATTGAATATTGAAATGCTCGCTATTCGCTCGAAAGGCAATCCTTTTGGCAGCGCACGGGTCCGTGATCCGGCCAAAGAGCGTTTCACCACATTGGCCGAGCAATGTGAGGCCTGTTCGGGTTTCGCAAATCTGATCGCGTTCATGAACCGACAAGGACGCCGCGGATTGCAAGCCCAGCTCGTCGGAACGCCTGCTCCGCCATTGCTGCAGTTTCGTTGCGAGTTTTGCAAGCGTATACGAGCGCTTTGCGCTGGGCTGCGCGAATTGTCGTGCTATAAGTTTTTCGCAAGCCGGCAGGACATTCTCATCGTGACATCACAACTGGATCGCCCGGACATCGGTTCCCTAGCCAAATTGATCGTCGGACAATCCCGGGGAGAACGGGAAGATCTGGCGGCGGTTCAGGCGCTCTTCACCAGGGCGGGGATCATTCCGGCCATCGGGAAGAAATTGCTGGATCGCACAATCGAGAATCCGCAAGTCTATCTCATCCGGCTTCTCGCCCTTCAATTCCAATTCGAAAGGGAATTATATAGTTCACTCCCTTGGGAGGGTTCGCCTTTACCATTGGGCGACATTCGCATCGTTGACCGTGCTTCTAATGTCTACGCCGTCTTTTGCCCACGGCATTGGTTTTGGGCCGACATACAACTGCGCAGGGTCATATCCAAACTGTAGTTGGGTGTCGCGCATCGCTGCACTTGGGTACGGCGTCGCGTATTGCCAGCCTGTTGTGGATGTCCAAGCGGGGATAGGAAGGCTATCAAATTCTACTTCAGCCTCTTTTAGCGCGGCGCGGACCACCTTGGATGGTGCAGCTGCTTTATCTGGAAGTTCTGGGGCGCGGACGCCAAATTCCAACAGCGGGTACGTGCAAGAATGTACTGAGACGCCCCATCCTGAGTGTCTAAAGGCAAACACCAATTGCATCGCGAAAGAGGCTGATTCAGAGTCGCCATTTGGGTGCATGATCATCACCTTACCCGGCGTTTTATTGAGTACGTCCACTAGTTTCTTTATTTTCTCCGGCGACAAGCCGCGCCAACCAAATTCCGATCTCAGCCGCGCGGTTTCCCGCTCTGCGTTGGCTGCGCGTTCATTAGCTTCACCCAATTCCTTATTTGAGCGCGCTGATAGCTCACCTTGGAAAAGTTTTATGCGGATGCCTGCCGCAACCTCTCCAATGATTCCAAACGCGACGTACGCGCCGCCGATCAGGGAACTCGCCATTTCTAGGCGTGAAGTGGCCGCGAAATGGAAGAATGCTACGAGAACTGCGCCGAGGAATTCCAAGCCTACGCCTGTTACCACAATCCCAGCGAAAATAAACTCGGCATCTTCAAGTTCGGAAATGCCTCGTTCCAACTCTTTTTTGTCAGCGATGCTTACGCCATTCTTTAGTCGCAGGCGGCACCACGCAAACTTCTCGCCGTTTTTGGTAGGGCTGGTTTCAAGCGCCATCTTCGCCGCATTCCTGTTATGGGCACTCGGATGTTTCGAATGAAAACTCTGGCTGAATCGTGTGCTAATGCCGCTTCGGTTCGACGCGCGGCTGTTTGCTCATTTTCTTCACGAACTTCTTTATCTTGCGCTTACGCTTTTTCGCGCCGTCGGTTTTCGCCTTCGGCTTATAGGCCAGCACAACGTCAACAATCGCGTCCAGTATCGGCGGGGGTTTCGTGTCGCTCATTGGATCAGCGCCTTGTAGGTCAAACGCTTGCCAGCGGCTTTCTCGATGAAGCTTTCGAGGCGCTGCATGGTGTGGCGTTCGACGTTGCCTTCGTTAAGACGGAAGGCGAACTCATCGACGTACCGATGCAGATGCTTTTCGCTGGCGTGATGATAGACGCCATGCAGGCCACGCTTCATGACCGCCCAAACGCTTTCGATGCCGTTTGTGGTCACGTCATCGCGGACATATTCCTTGGCGCTGTGATCGACCGTTTCGTGTCCATAGGTGGGGGAAAGGCCAAGATAGCCCTTGTGTTCGTCTGTATGCAGCATGGAGCCGGGTTCGACCGCCGCCTTGATTTCGGCTTGCAGATTGAGCTTGTCAGTTCCGCCAACCGGCATCGCCTTCGTGCGACCACCCTTGCCGCGTTCCCGCATACCAAGAACGGCAATCTTGCCGACCGTGCCGCGACCGGCTTTCAGCTTTTTGTGTTCGTGCTTGTTCTTTTCCTTCCCGCCGACGAACGTTTCGTCAATCTCGATGATGCCCTTAAGCTTTCCGAGGTCGTCGCCGCACGCTTCGCGAAGGCGGCCAAGAACGAACCACGCCGACTTTTGCGTGATACCGATTTCCTTCGCCAGTTGCATGGACGAAATGCCCTTGCGCGCCGTGACAAGCAGATACATCGCGTAAATCCACTTATGCAGGGGAACATGCGACCGCTCGAAAATCGTGCCAGTGCGAACCGTGAAGTCTTCCTTGCACTGGTTGCAGCGGTAGTAACCGCCAGCGCGCGCCGTGATGCGGTCGCTCAAACCACAGACCGGGCACTTGGGACCTTGCGGCCAAAGGCGGCTTTCCAGATAGACCCGCGCCGTTTCCTGATCGGGGAACATCGCGAACAGTTCAAAGGTGGAAATCGTGCTCTTGGACATCGGCAAACCCTCGGTTTATGGTCCAAATCTAGGCCAAATTGTCGAGGGAGTCAAGTATATAATTCCCATTCGAAAGGTCAAATGGACCGGATTCGGAGGCCCGAAAAGAGCTACGCGATCTCGAGCGTCAAATCGAATATGCATTGTGGCCGCGGCGATCCGGTTCCGACGAAGCATTCGATGTTCCCATGCGTTTCCGCAGAGGCTCGTTGACAAAAGACCAAAAGGCCTCGGTCGATTCCGCGGTTACAATGATCAACCTGACAGCACAGGAACTGGGCGTAGCCGATCTCTCACAGACTTCGGTTCTCGATATCGGCTGCGGCACGAAATTTACGCAGGCGTTTTACGGCCGCAATGTCCCCGTGAAACGCTACCATGGCGTGGACGTGGACCCCGAATTGATTGGCTTCCTGGCGTCCGCCGTTAAAGACGAACGGTTTTCCTACAGACATATCGATGTTTACAACGCGCGCTACTACAACGCCGGCGAGCGTTTGTCCGCCGATACGAACCTCGGAGTTCCGGGCGAGACATTCGATCTGATCTGCCTGTTCTCGGTGTTCACGCATCTCGACCCGTCCGATTTTCAGGTCATGCTCGAACTCACGCGACGGTATATCGCGCCCACCGGAACGCTCATCTTCACGACGTTTATCGACAACGAGCTCTCCAAAGACTTCGAGGACAAAGACCCCGAACAGCCATTGCTCATGGCGCTGTATCGCGAAGCTGCAGTCCGCAAATTTGCGCGCGCCGCCCGGTGGTCGGTCAATAAGATACTTTTGCCGGGCGCCCAGCATTGGGTCGTGTGCAAACCGGAAAGTACTTCTGGTGGTTCCGCACAGTTCGATCCGGCCAATGCAACGCCATCTCGATAACAGCTATTCCGTCATTGCCGATGCAGGAGCGATCGACACCGCACTCCGATCTATAGTTGAAAGATGCAGAGGCCGGTTCCCAAGTTCATATACGAGCTCATGGCCCAGATCGTGGTGCGGGAATCCGGCCTCCGCCATTGGCAAATGGACTGGCCGAATACTGCGGTATGACTGCCGTCGCGAATCCAGCTACGGGTTTGAGGGGATGCCCCCACCCAGCACGTTTAGCGCTTGGACCGGTGCAGCTTGTCCGCTTACAGCGTTTCTAAGACGTACCGGTCTCCTTCTCGGCAGCCCACAAATATTCAGCAGCCCATCGCCAATTCAAAAATCGCAATGCAACTGGATCGGCTAGCTTTTTGCCATCGCACGATACTCGTCATTGTGAGCAAGCAGCGCCCAAGCAACTCGTGCGAGCTTATTGGCCAGCGCAACTGCGGCGACCTTGAACGGCTTTCGGCGACGGAGGCTCTTGCCCCATTTTGCGAGAGGCTGTTTGGAGTTTCCCGAGATCAAAACCATCGCGCCTGCGTAAAGCAGGCGTCTCAAATACCGATCGCCACGCTTGCTTATTCGTCCCAGCTTCGTTTTTCCGCCCGATGAGTGTTGTCGCGGAACTAGACCAATCCACGCCGCCAAATGTCGACCAGAGCGGAAGTTCGATCCATCCCCGATCGTTGCAACGAGCGCAGTTGCGGTCAGGGGACCAATACCGGGAATTGAGTCAAGACTCATGCTCTGCGGGCATTCGCGATGCCAGGTCAAAATCGCCTCGTCAAGCCTCGCGATCTGGGCAAGTGCTGAGCGAAATTGATCCGCTAGACTCATGAGCGCCTCGACGGCACATTTTGGGAGGTTTCTGACTATCTTTCGATCAACTATTTGAACGACTTCCTTTGTGCCGAGTACGCCTCTGCGAACGGCCACGTCAAACTCGAGCAGCAACCCTCTCATTGCATTAGTCAACTTGAGTCGTTGGTTGATCAAGAGGGCGCGCGCTCGATGAAGCATCAGTATAGCCTGCTGATTTTCGTCTTTGATTGGAACGAAACGCATGTTAGGGCGGCGCACAGCTTCGCAGATCGCTTCGGCATCGATCTCGTCGTTCTTGTTGGTCTTAACATAGGCCTTCACGTAACCGGCGGGCATCTGTTTGACGGTATGCCCCATCTTTGTCAGAAGGCGGCCCCAATAGTGGACGCCCCCCGTTGCCTCAATACCGATTACGCAAGGCTCGATATTTTGAAAGAATTCGGCAACCTGCTTTCGCGCCAATTTGCGCCGTAGAATAGTCACACCGGCTTCGTCTACGCCGTGTACCTGAAAAATGTTTTTCGCCACGTCTAGTCCAATCGTATGAATCTTTTGCATAGCGTGACCTCCTTTTGCACGCCCCGACGACGGAAATACTTTGACACGAAAAATAATTCCGGCAAGCCAACTCTTCGCCCGCAAGGAGCGGATGGGTCCCCCGCAGCATAGTGGAATCTTCCAGCACACAAAAAATCGGGGTCGCTCGCCGAGTGGTCTCCTTCGTTTCACGATCGATTTTGCCACCGTGAGGTTCAGACACAGAGGGAGAATCAATCGCGCCTCAAAATCGAATCTGTGTTGACGAATGCGCGCTTCGAGTGGCGCAGTCTGGTCTCTGTCAAAACTAAGGCTCACTGCTGCCTTCGCTTAAGCACCATTCATGTGGCGAAGGCTTGGCCCAAACACTTGAAGTCAGATCGTCTCGCGAAAATCGGGGATCAGCTTCGGCGCGGACTTCGCAACGAAACGAAACATCGGTTCTTCATGGCGGACAAGCTGACCGATGTGCGCCTCCCACAGTCCGATCGCCCTGCACATTTCAGCCATATAATTGTAATGTTGGTAGACGCCGACGATCCCGGCAAACGAGCCCGAAACGTGGTTCAGGAGGCGCTCGATAGCAGGAAGCGAAACCCCTTGCGCCGCAAGGCCCGAGGCAAATGTTCGGCGCAAGTCGTGAAGAGTCCATCCTGATACGCCGCTTGCTTTATCAAGCCGTGCCTTGAACCGTTGATAATTTTCGAACGCCCGCGCCTTGTATTTGCCGCGAACCGGCAAAGAAAGGCCGGCCATAATTTCTGCTGCCATGGTTCCCAATGGAAAGGTGTGCTCTCGTCTGTTCTTGGTGAGCCATGACGGGAGCGTCACCACCTCCTTGCGAACCATATCTTGCGACAGATTGGCGATTTCTCCGACGCGCTGGCCCGTCAGGATCAGAAGTTTCACGCGCTTGCCAAAAAGATCGTCTCCGACCGCTTGCCAGACCTGCTTCAGTTCGTCGTCCGAGAGCACGCGCGTCCGGGGCCGGTAGCGGTAACGGCTCACCATGCGTTCCATGGGGTTTCGATCGACGTAGTAGTTGCGATGCGCCCAACGGAAAAACGTCCCGATCACGACAAAGGCATGATGTTGCTCGGCGGGCCGGTCACGAAGCTTGCCGATCCGGCGCTGGATCTCATCCGCAGAGATCTCCGAAACGACGAGGTCGCCGAAGCGAAAGTGGCGATCGAACATGCGCCGATAATCCTGAAGCGTGCGCTCCTTCAGATGGGCGCGGCCGTCGGCGATGAAATCTTCGCTCGCTTTGGCCCATGTGATCGAAGTCGGATCCTGCTTTCCGAGCGTGTATTCGGCGAGACGGCGCTTTGCTTCGGCGCGCGCGTCCGCGAGCCCGACGACGCCGACGCGGCCGATCGTTTCCCGCCGACGAAGCTTTCCGTGGGTGAGAACGAAGCTCTTGGTGCCGCCTTCGCTGACACGAACGCCGAACCCCGCAAGAGATTCATCCGAGTAAATGATCCAACCCGTTTCGGGCGCCTTAAGCGCCTTGATGACAATGTCAGTGAGCTTCATTTGCGTTCACATTTGTCTCGCTATTGTCTCGCGCAAAGGGTGCGTAGGCCGGTTTTGCGATGTTCCTCCTTGAACACCAAAAATGCCGAAACTACAATACAGTCAAAGGGTTATGCGATGCTATGTGAAGCTATGCGAATCGCAAAAAACCGCAATTTTGGCCTTGCTAAACCGTTATACGATGTAAAGTCGTATCGAGGGTTCGAATCCCTCCGGCTCCGCCACTTCAGTACCGAACTGCGAACGCCGGGCGTAGCCGATTTTGCGCCTGCCGCCGCGGTGAGAGTCCGGAGCAGATCGCTCTTCAACCCCATGATGCGAACTTCGCTCGCGGTGACCTCCACGCGCTGTGCGAGGGCGCGAAGATGGTCGCGCCGGTAACCGCCGCCGGGCAGCCGGATGCGTGTCCTGGCCGCATTGGCAAAGCCTTTGAGCAGCGCCGGTGTGATGGCGGTGCCTGCACCTTCCAAACTAACCTTGGCGCGGTCAGCGTCGATCTGCGCTTGATCCCGCACGGCTTTGAGACCGGCAATTCGGTCCTTGAGCGCCGGGTCGTCCAGATCGGCAATGCCGGATTCGATGGCGTCATAGAGGCGCTTCATCCGTAGCTCCGTCTCGGCAGCGCGTTTGTTCAGTTCGGCGATATGCTCGCGGCGGCGTTCGGTGCGCTCCTGGCGCCGGTCCAGAAGCGAAGCAAGGATTTCTTCGAGGCGCTTGGCGTCGAGCAGCCGATCCTCCAAATGGCGGGCAACCAGATCGTCCAGCTTCTCCATCGGGATCGAGCGGCCCTTGCAGCCGGTCTCGCCCTGCCGCGCCTTGATCGAGCAGGTGTAATACCGATAGCGCCCGCCCTTTCCGGTGCGGAGCGTCATGGCTCCGCCGCAGTCGGCGCAAAAGCAGATGCCCGTAAGGAGCGTCGGGCCGCTCACCACGCGGGCGGGGGTCACCTTCGGATTGCGCGCGCGCAGATGCGCCTGTACGGCATCGAACGTGGCCTGATCGACGAGCGGCGGAACAGGGACCGTCACCACCTCGCTGACGGGCTTCAGCTCCTTGGACTTGGAGCGCTTGTTGAACTCGTGCGCACCGGCATAGGTGCGGCGGATCAGGATACGGTGGACCTGCCCGACACCCCATCGGCCCCCGTCGCGGGTGAAGATGCGGTGGCTATTGAGATAGGAGACGATCTTCTTCACACCGAGAGGTCCGCACGTTCCATCCCCTTCCAGGAACAGCCGATAGATCAGCCGCACGGTATCCGCATGGAGCGGATCGACCTCAAGCTTCTTCTTGGTCTTGGCGCCCCGCTGTTCGGCGGCGACCACCCGGTAGCCGATGGGCGGCAGCGAGCCGTTCCAGAAGCCTTGCCGGGCGTTCTCCTTCAGGGCGCGCAGGACATGCTTGGCGTTCTCTTTGGACTGGTACTCGTCGAACAGCGCCATGATCTGCCGCATCATGACGTGCATGGGATCGTCGCCCATCTCCTGCGTGATGGAGACGAGCCGGACGCCGTTCTTCGCAAGCCTGCGGACGTAGAACTCCAGCTCGAAGTGATCGCGGAAGAAACGCGAGAAGCTGTGAACGATCACGATGTCGAACGGCGATGGTTTGCCGGTTCCCGCCTCGATCATCTTCTGAAACTCTGGCCGCCGGTCATTGGTGGCCGAGGCCCCCGCTTCCACATAGGTCTCGACAAGCTGATAGCCGCGCGACTGGCAGTAGGCTTCGCCCTGCCGCCGCTGGTCGGGAATGGACACGTCATGCTCGGCCTGCCGGATGGTCGAGACGCGCAAGTAAAGGGCGGCGCGGAGCGGCACGGCCCGTTGGGGTGCGTTCATGGCGATCACTCCTCAGATGGGCCCAAGCAGTTCGTCCAAAATATCACCAAACCAGGCCTCGAACACATCCACCTCGCGCTGCGTCACAGGCACGCGCTCCGGCCAATCGTCGGTGACCGTCCAGGCCGACGGGTCATGCGCTGGCGGGCGTCCGCTCCGCCGCGCCGGTGGGGCCGCGAAGTCGTAAAGATCGTCGGGAAGGATGCCACGCTGCGAGAGCGTCCGGGTGTTCCCGAGCGGCGAATCTTTTGGCGGGTGGCGGCGCTCGGACATGAGCCAAGCGTCGCGCCGTCATGGCCAAAGCAGAATGGCCGATTCATGCGCCACGGTGCGGTTCGCCATCCCGGTTAGCATCGCGCAAAATCGCACGTTCGGATGGGAGGCTGGCATCTAAGCCTTTGAACATCGGCGGCAAGTGTGGCGCGCGGCTGGCTGCAAGCGTCGCATCGGTCGCCGTAACCCTCTGTGTCGCAACGACAATCGACGATCCGCCAAGGACGCTTTTATCTAGCAGTCTTAATTCGACGCATCGGAATCAAGCCGCCACCGCGCTTTTGGCGAGTCTTGAACCATGACGAAGTTGCTTTTCCCTGCAGCTGCGTTGCGCAAACTACTACTTTCGATCTGCACACGGATTGCAGTCGACCGATGCCTGGTCTTCGTGGCTGCTTTGGACAAGAGGTGTTAAATCGGTCGCGAGAATGTAAGTTGCGTTCCGGATCAGCGAAGCACTCTGGTCAGACGATTTGAACTTGGTGGCAACATTCCGGAAGAAGACGACGCCTTGACGAGGGGCAAACTATGATAGTCTGGAGGCTCGCACTTTTCTCTGTCCTGGTGTTCTGTCCGTGTTTGGCTTGGGCGGGTCAAGAGACACCGGCCACCGATTGTGACCGGTACGCCGGGAGTGCACTGGATCAAACTAACTCTGGCGTTCCCTTCGAGAAAATTAATTCAAAAGTCGCGATCCCAGCATGTGAAGAAGCGGTGCGGACGCATCCGGGCAGCGCCCGCCTGATCTTTGAGCTTGGTCGCTCATACTTGAAAGGCGGCGATTTTGCCGCCGCTCTGACGCGATTTCGGCAAAGCGCGGAGCAGAACTATCCTCCGGCGTTGAATGCTATCGGCACCATGTACGCCAATGGTTCCGGAGTGCCAAAAGACGAAAGCGAGGCGGTCAACTGGTATCGGAGATCGGCCGAACAGGGCTATATCGGCGGCCAATTGAATCTCGGATTAATGTACGAGAACGGACGTGGCGTACACCGAGACTACACAGTGGCGCTGCAATGGTATCGCAAAGCAGCCGCGCAAGGTTCGGCAACGGCGCAAGATAGCATCGGATATTTCTACGGTCAGGGAATGGGCGTAAAGAGAGACGATGGCGAAGCCGTCGCTTGGTTCCGGCGGGCCGCAGAACAGGGCATGGCGGGTGCTCAATACAATCTTGGGACGATGTACGAGCAAGGTCTCGGTGTTCCCCAGGATCGATCCCAAGCTCTTGCTTGGTACCGGAAATCTGCCGATCAGGGAAATGAGAGCGCGAAGAAAAAACTCGCTGCTTTGAGTAAGCAAGGTGACAACGACACCAAAAAACCGGCCATGGCGAACACTCCCGCGCCGCCGATTCGCAACACGCCCGATACAGAATGTGACTACCGCCGCCAGTGTACCGAGGACGAGTTTGTCGGAGTTTCGGACAGCTTGAAGAAGCAATGGGCTCTCACTCCCGAATGGCTCCGGTCTAAATGCGTCGTGTATTCAACGTACCCGTCGGTCGAACAGTGTATTCTCAATCAGACCGTGTCCTGGCTGAATACGCATCCCAATGAGCAAGCCCCTTGGGTAAACCCTGATAACTTTCAACCCAAGCAAAAAACCGCCCCAAAACCGATTAAAGCAAATCTCGTCGCGGTTTCCGCGCAGGGCGTGAGCGTCGTACCCGGTGCAATCATTTGCCCAAATTACGACACTGTAAAAATGATGTTCGATTTATATGTCGCTCATTGGACCGACACACAGCAGGACGCGCTTACGCATGGACAGTCACGCCTACTACGCGGAGACCCGACACCTCCGCCCGACCTAAAGTTCTATGGCTGTGCTCTACTGCCGCCCGGTACTCCTATGATGTTGGAACGCGGAAATATCGTGCCGGTGGTAACCGCGACGTTATCTGACGGTACGTCGATTCGGGGCGTTACGCTTGCCGCAATGATTGCTGGGCAGTGAAACGAAGATGACCCGGTCAATACAAAAGGAAAACGAGCGGGGTACGCTCGCTGAACTGGTCGCAGCTACTGGCGTCCAGCTCGAAAGCTGCCCCATGGAAGGTGAAGCGCCGGATTTCACGATCCAGATATCGGGCCGAACGATCGGCGTTGAAGTGACGATGTATCAGTCGGGAAAGACCATTGCGGGCATCCAAAAGCGGGCTGTCGAAGCCGAATGGGAAGAACTAGAAGTGTCATCGCGACAGTTTCAAAACGAAAATATTGAGCTTGCCGGAATTTATATCCTGTTCAGATTCAAAGACAGCGTGCCGCCAAGGCGCGACAGAGATACGTTCTTTTGCGAAATACTAGAGTTCGTTCGTGAGAATGAGCACGGTATTGTGGATGAGTGGGCGGATTTCTGGCAGTACCAGCTTACGTCTCCACTGATGATCAAGTATCTGAAGGCCATAGTCCTACGGCGGAGCGGGCGAAGTGAGTGGGATTCGAACATAACAGCCGGTTTCATAGACCGCCCTGCCGACACGATCTCAAGAATTGTGGCGGAGAAATCTAGTAGAAATTATAGACTGTCGGATGAGCTGTGGCTTGTGATTCAGCGCAGCCATCGACCTTCCGAAATGGTTCTGCCGATCAGTGGTGTATCCGAGCTCAATGCAAGTTTGGATCTTCATCAGAATCTAACAGTCAGCCCTTTTTCCAAGGTCTATGCGTTCACCGCGATGGGCCTATTTTTATGGAACCGAGACGGCGGCGGATGGGTACCGGCCTCCTAAGTCGTTCTCGGCAAACGCGTGGCCCATTACTCACAACTTTCATAGGGCTATGGCGTAGACATAGTGCTCATCATCGTCGGGCGTGGCCCGCCACAAATTTTCTCTTTAATATCAAGTGCATAGGGAAAATCCCGACTCGCAGCCATCCCGCCGGAATTGGCGGCGCGAAATTCTGCTACAGGATTCGGAAGTTCGGCAAAAAGGGGACTTG